>Ga0214543_1011674_pt1 | contig 12162 bp, 10 predicted proteins | sample CNSS2metaG_FD_160094 | JGI IMG/M metagenome (GOLD analysis project Ga0214543, IMG submission 160094) | Root nodule microbial communities from cowpea collected in UCLA plant growth center, Los Angeles, California, USA - CNSS2 | ecosystem: Host-associated > Plants > Roots > Nodule | place: USA...
CCCCCCCCCCCCCCCCCCCCCCCCCCCCCCCCCCTCCTCCCCTTTTCCCCTCTTTTATAACTATTCTTCTAAAATGAAGTTCTTACATTGGATTGGTTGGGAGTCAACTTGAGTTAACTTAACTCTTTCCATTCTCTTGCTCACTCTTTATATAGTAGTGCATTAGAGAAGTGATATTTATTTGATATCATAAAAAACAACAATTACCAAACATCCTCATTTTATAAAAAACATGTAGAATTGTTAATTTTTTAAAATTTAACAAATACTTATATTGTGTAGGGTAGAATTGGAATTATGAAATGTGGACACAAAAGAAAAAATCATCTTTACATATAACTAGCGAAATAAAAATTTGAGTTAAGAACAATAAGAAATATATAATTATTTTTTAAAATAGTTGTTAAATGTAAAATTAGAAAAATAAAATATGTACACAAAAGAAGTTTTTAAATTAACTACTATAGACAAAACAGATTTTTAGAATAACAGTTAAAGATAAACTATTTATCAAATAATTAATTTGTAAATTAATAATTAAGAGTAAAACAGGAATAACGAAATGTGGGAACAGAAAAGCGTATCTTCTTTATATGTTGTATTAAATATAAAGTTAAAATACATAAAATTTAAAAATTACCTAATTACTTTTATGATAAAAATAAAATTAAATAATTTTTGAATAAATTAAAAATATTAAATTTTAATAATACTTTAATTATTATTATTAATTACTAGCTTATACACATGCATTATCTCGTTTGTTTGTACGTTGTAGGCATTTTTTAAATATTCATCTTATTATATTTATATTTATTAAAAACAAAGTGAAATATGAATGAGAAAATAGAAAATACCTTGTTGAGGAATAGGGAAAGAAAGAAAGAGAGAAGATAGACCATTTTGTAGAAAACGTGTAGAAGTAATTGTTAATTTTAAAAAATTTAACAAGTAATTATATTGTATAGAGTAAAATTGGTATTATGAAATGTGAACACAAAAGAAAAAAATCATCTTTATCGAAATAGAAATTTGAGTTAAGATCAATAAGAAATATATAATTATTTTTTAAAATAGTTGTTAAATGTAAAATTAGAAAAATAAAATATGTACACAAAAGAAGTTTTTAAATTAACTACTAAAGACAAAAGAGGTTTAGAATAGTGATTAAAGGTAAATTATTTATAAAATAATTAATTTTTAAAATAATAATTAAGGGTAAAACTGGAATAATGAAATGTGAACAAAAAGAAAGTATCATCTTTATATAATGTATTGAATATAAAGTTAAAATAAATAAAATTTAAAAATTACCTAATTACCTTTATGATAATACTTTAATTATTATTAATTACTAGAGTAAACACATGCACTATCTCATCTGGTTTTACGTTGTAGGCATGTTTTAAATATGCATCATATTATATTTATATTTATTAAAAACAAAATAAAATATGAATGGAGAAAATAGTAAATAACAGTTGAGGAATAGGAAAAAAATAAAGAGAGAAGACAGACCATTTTATAGAAAACATGTAGAAGTAATTGTTTATTTTTTTAAATTTAATAAATAATTATATTGTATAGGATAAAATTGGAATTATGAAATATTAACACAAAAGAAAAAAAATTATTTACATATAACTAGCGAAATAGAACTTTGAGTTAAGAACAATAAAAAATATTTAATTTTTTTAAAATAGTTGTTAAATATAAAATTTAAAAAATAAAATATATACACAAAATAAGTTTTTAAATTAAGTACTACAAACAAAAGAGGTTTTTAGAACAACGGTTAAAGAAAAAATATTTATAAAATAATTAATTTTTAAAATAATAATTAAGAAGTAAACACAAAATATTATCTTCTTTATATATTATTATAGAATATTATAGATTACAAATTATATCTATATTATTATATATTATTAATTATTATATATTATTAATTATTATATATTATTATCAATTATTAGAATACATAGCCGCAAATCAACTGATTAGAATAATCAACTTAAATAAACAGAACAAGACTAAATGTTTGATGTGTTTAAAAGAAAATAAATATATGAAAATTTAAATAAGAAAAAATATTTGATAGAAGAAATTGAAACTAAAATTACAGTAAAAGTTGTTTTATTTTACTATTATTTATTTATTGCATTGTTATTGATAGTATTTTGTACTCTTAGAGTAATTGCTATCAATGGTTGGGAAGTTGGGAATATAATGCATGAATAATCAAAATGGATGTTAACTGAGGGAGAAGAAACGTATTATTCAATTAGGAAGGATATTAGAATAGGAACATTTAATAGTTGATTTCAAATCTTTCCTTAACTGCAGTTCTTTAGTTGTATTGTACTAGTGATTTTTTTACTGTTATAAATTACTTGAATAAATTATTAGATTTTTCTTTAAATTAAACCATTCCACTAAGTATAATTTCTTCTCGCTAAAGATTAAATTTTCATCATATTGTTTTTAATTTTACATATTGTTTGATGTTTTTTAAGGAACAAATTATTAGTAATTTTTTGAGTTAAATATGTTTTTAATTCCTGAACTTTGATTTAAAATTAGAATTCGTCCCTAGCTAAAACTTTGATAAATTTTGGTCCCTAAATATTAACTTTTAACTTTACATTAAATTTCTTTTTAAATATTTTCACCTACAATCATTCATATTTTTATTTCATTTTATTTTTCTAACTTTAACACACAAAATATTACATAAATTATTTTAACCAAATAAGTATACATTTATCAAAATTAAATTTACAAAAAATAATCATAATTATAATATTTTATAATGATAATTTTTTTATTACATTATTATAATATATTTAAATTATCTTATTTATTATAATCACTCTTTAAATTATTCATTCTATATTAATTTATAAATATTACATTAAATATATTCTTTAAATTTAGATTTAAATGGGTTTAAAAAATTATAAATTTATAATAAAGTAATTTATTATAAATAAATATACAAATATAATGTTGTAAGAAAAAAAAATTCTAATGATTTACATAGATTCAAACATATCTATAACAATGAAAAAGTCTTTACTAATTTGAAATAAAAAAGTCCTAACTAATTTGAAAAAAATATCTCTTCTTTTCTGTATTTTCATAACAGTTGAAAAGGCTATTGATAATAGAATGAACTAACGAGGAATGGGGGCAGATCCAGGACAATATCCGATATGATATCCAAAAACGCAATATAAAAAACGTAAATAAACATAAAAATCGTAGATAATATTCTTAATCTAAAAGCAAACCTACAACTTGTAATTACATCTAAAAACATTTTCAAAAACAATTATTACCAGTATAGTCTTCCAAAAATTAACCGTTCAAGGTTAAATAAAGAAGATGCGTATAAAAAGTTTAAAGCAAAGATACATCTAAAACATCATACAAACAAGAAAAGCTCATTCGAAAATAACAAAAAGAAATTAGAACAATATCAATAAGCCAATTAATCTTTTATGGGTCAGCATCGATCATTGACATGAAGACTAAAGTTCCAAAATACACCATATAGAGTACCAACATTAGATTAAACTCACTCAATCAAATCCTAAAGACATTGCCCTAGACAACCAGGTCATTAAACTAATCACTGCTACAACTAAAAACAAACAGAAAATCCCAACTGTCAGAAACACACCAACTGATCTAACGCACATTAGGCTTCCACGTCAACACTTTTCTTCCCCGGGGAGCTCAAGAGCCAGACAAAACCATAAGGGTCCTTGACCTTCCCCACGCGCCCACCACAGCACGCGCCTTCAATTTCAGCAACTTCCTCTTCCACAACAGCCCCAGCACTCACCGCTTTAGCTACAGCCCCCTGCACGTCCTCGGTCTCCAAACACAAAACGACACCGTTTCCACCCGCCTTCACTCTGACAAAGAAATCAAATGAAACTACCTTCAGTCATTGAAATATATTATGAACTAACGTGTGAAGACCACGTTTACAAAAATACGAAAGCTAAAAGTAAACAGACACCGAAAGCGTGGAATTAGGATACAAAAACAATAGATAAGACACTAGAGAACAAAACGTGAACCATGGAAGAACAAAACAGACAAAATGGAAATCACGATTCTCGAAAAATATAATTCCTATTATCCATAGATCGAGTGAATACACGCCAAAAATTAATTTAAAATTAAGGACCAATGCACGGACAAGTAAAACACAAACATTAAACTTATATTTACACAAACAAAAGTCATAGGATCAAAAAACAGTACCAACAACTAAAACCTCACAAATAAAACGCCAAAACATGCTCAATATTGATAGATCTATGAAATATAAGCGATGAACATAACCAGAGAAAACTAACGGTGAAGTAGAGTCATCGACGAGGTCAGCGACGAGAATGGTGGAGCCAGCGATTTTGAGCTCAGCCGAGAGTATGAGAGGAAGCTCGTGATCTGCTTTGCGCTTAGGGTTGAGCGCGCGGGAAACTTCCTCTGCGCCAAACGCAGCCTTGTAGAAGGAAACGGCGTCGTTTGCTTTGGGAGCTTCGACCAGAAGCTGCGGCTTCACAGCCAGAAAAGACACCGCAGCAGCGACATTCTCCGCCACGCCATTTTGTGCATCTTGCTGAGCCATGGGAACAGAGAATGAACAGAGAAGAAGAGAGAAAACGAAAACCCTAACCCTAAGAGAGATAAAGAAGAGCTACTGCAGAAGAAAATTAGATGAGCGTGGAAGAAAAAGATGGGGTGGGGCAGTGTTTATAAAGAAGCGGGGAGCCGAAACGTCTGGGGGCAAAATGGGAATTTGTGAAAACATGAGAGTTCAGTGCATTACTTTACCAATTTTTATTTTAAAAGATAAGGGATTTAGTTTATGGATAAAAGAGAACCTGAGATTGCCCCTAGTTATGGGTTTAATTTACGAAGCGACGCCATTATGAGGCCAACGGTCTTTTCAACTACAACTACATGTTGGTGAGTCTAACACGCGCATGCTTCACGCGCCATCTTCATCACAAATGCAAGAAACCGTCGAAAATAAAGTGTATTTGATACTTTAAAAGTTTAAAATTATTTAATTGAATAATGAACTCAGGTTCAGGACCATGCCTGTACCTAGAAGAATGGAGTATTACAAAATACAAAATAAAATAATAACAGGTATGTTTCTAAAACAGAAAAATAAAAAAGTTTATAAATTAAGATTATGTTTAACTAAATTCTATATGTAGGTTGAAACATGTGATTTTATAAAAAATATGTTAAAATATAATATAAATTTAACTCAAACTCAAATATGGAATAAATGAATATATTAGATAAATATAATAAAATTTATAAATTTATAATGTATATTATAATATGATAAAAGGAGAGAGATGGAGTAAAAAAACACAACTATGATAGATTTACACAAAACCAAGTTGTAGATGTATTATTACTGTAATTATACTACTTATCTTGGAAACATACAGTACTTTGTAGCACAAATTTCGGGATGTAGGTGAAACAATAAAATAAACTTTGATACTACAAATAAAACATTACAAAAGGGAGGAGTGGAAAAGGTATGTGAGCACATAGATTTAATGACAGTAATGTAATAAAACAATCTGGTTTTGATGTAAATAAATTTATATATTTAATCATGAGAAGAAGTTTTTTTTATTATAGTATTTATAAATTTAATTGTATCTTTTATATTCCAAAGTTAAAAATAATTATTTTTTAACTTTGACTACTTTGTAATATTGATGAAATATAATATAGGTTCAAAATATTTTTATTTTTTAGGTGAAAATTGAAATTAGTGTTTAAATGGTTGAGCAAATTTAATTATCTAACTCTAGAAATATGTTGATTTAATTTTTTTAACTAAATTTTATTAAGTTTATTTGATGTTTCAAACACGTCTCATAATAATATTATAGTTATTTATTTATTTATACAGTTTGATACATTTTCATTTCAATATTAACTGAAAAATACATTTAAAACGATAAATAAACTTAATAAAAATAGTTAAAATGAAAAGCTCAAAAAAGTATTTGGATTCCATAATTAATGTGATTTTTAAATAATTTCTCCAAACATTATAACAAGTAAATACACACCGATAACTAAACTAATCATGGATATTCTAACACTCATATAACATGATTGACAATTTTCTTTTCTACACAATACACAACTCCACTACTTTTGTATATAAGACTCTAAACAACTTGAGCATTTACCAACATGCAATAAATATGGTGCTCTTCTATTCAAACTTGATTATATATCACATTTATCTTTATTTTAAGATTAAATATAATTTTAATTTTTGAACTTTAATCTAAAATTAAATTTCGTTTATGTTCAAAATTTTAATATATTTTGATTTCTAAATTTCAATATAAATTGATATTATTTAAAATATTTTAAAAAACTTATATGACTGAGTCTATTTCCATTTCTTTAAGCTACAAAATAGGGAAAATAATAAATTTAACATGCTAAAAGTTGAGTTTTATGGTTCAAAATCGAGATTAAAGATTCTAAATATATGACGACCACAAAAAATCTTTGGATTGTATAACTAATGTGATTTTTAAAGATGTTTTCTAAACTTTATACCATGTAAGTAGAGATTAATACCTAAACTAATCTTACATATTCTAACCCTCTTTAACTTGATTGACAAATTATTTTTCTACACCAGAAATAGCTCCACTACTTATGTATACAGGATTGTAAATAAATTTAATATTTACCAACGTACAATAAACACTTCATGATACTCTTCTGTTCAAACACAGGTTACATATCACATTTACCTTTATATTAATATATATGTCAACATTAAAATATGAAACATAATAAAATAATATATTTAAACCCTTTTTTGTCAAATTTTAGTTTCTACTAAAATGCGCAAACTAACCACAAAATTCTCAACTGTAATACGAATTTAGAATTAACAACAGATCCAACCAAAACATGTAAGAAAGTAAGCGATACAGAAAAAAAAAAAAAAAATAAATATATATAAATATATATATATATATTAAATATTTATGTTTTCTTCTTATTACTTTAAGTAAGTATTGATCATTATCAATACTTAAAAAAATAGACAATATAAAAGACTTCAAAATTCAAATCTGTGTAATAATATTAAATAGAAATCAATATAACTATTGTTAATAAAATAATAATAATAATGATGATGATAAATAAATAAAATATATTAATCGGTGAAAATCATGCTTTCGTCACCTGCAAACAACTCGATCATTTTAAAGAAAAAATAGAAATAATAGATTGATCGAAGCGAGTTAAAAATAAAGAAAAAAGAACCTGGGAATCACATACACTTGCTACCATTTTTTATCGGACGGAAGGAGCACGTTTCGTATTACCGAGATCCTAGATTTTTTAGTTTGGGCAATTCCTTTGTTGTTTTGGTTTTGAAGTGAGATGAGAGGGGTGTTTTTGTTTTTCCCTCTTTGAAGGGCGAACCTGTGCAGTGTATGCTACGTAGTTGGTCAATAAGGACGGAACATAGTAATGACATTCCCAAAGTTTTCTAAATTTATTTATTTTTATATTTATTTTTATATATATTTTAAAACTATATTTATATATTATTATATTATTTATATTATGGAAAGATAAAATAAAAATTAATTTGATGGAAAGGTCAGTTAACAAAAAGATCATGATTTTTTCTTTGCATAACGTTCTTTCACAATTCATTATAAAAAAGAGTAAAAAAAAGACAAAAAGATAGATTGAGAATAAGAGGTTGGATATAACATAGAGATTGAAGTATGTATTTTTACAAAATGTCAAAATCTCTTACGGATTAAGGTTAATATGCTATTATGATTTATGTAGAACAAAAGTATCCTATTATAATTTATGTATGTTAAATTTATGATTCTCCTATTAGAATGTTTCTCCCAAATTTGTATGGATCCTAGTTATGACTTTAAGGATTCTTTTATAAAATTGGCATGAACCCTAATTATATTTTTTTCCCAAATTAGTATGATTCATAAATTATGAAATTTAGGAATTTTTTTGTTTTCTGATATGATAATTTTTTTAATTAAAGTTTTGAATTTATATAGTGTTGCTTATTTAATTAAAGTTGTATGAGTTTTGTTATATTTTGCAACATGATAATTATATTTTGCAAAGATAAGAGATCATAAATTTATATTAAAAAATTTATGATAAAAGATAAAATATATTATTTTCTTCGAGAAAAAGACTTGAAGATGAAAAAATGTAAACTTTTAAAAATTTCATGATAATTTAAAAAATTAAAAAAAATGCAAAATAACTCTCTCAAATTCTCATAATCAATGTAATTGAATTTAAAAATTCATTAGAATATGACGAGAGAAAACATTCTCTAATATGACAATAACTCACAAAATCAAATTTATGATAATTAATATATTTTTTTATTCAAATATCATGTGTACGTGATTTGAGTAGAAAAATAAATAGTTTTTTTATTAATAAAAGTAATTCATGTGTAAAAATTTAATTTAATACTCCTAAATTTTTGTTTCGAGTTCCATCACTATTTTTTTCCAAGTTCGTTGTTCAATCTAAAGTAAAAAAGTATATACTAAATTTTTTTCCAATGATCGTATATTTTTGTCTGCATCCGTGTGGCCTACTTTGCCCTCCAAATTTACATTTCCTAATACCACAACATAATTTATTAAATCTCTACAATAATTTATTTTTTTTATTACCATTACTAAATTTTTACACTAATGTCACAAATTATTATTTTAAATCTATAACAATATATAAAGAGAATTTCCTCTTTTATGTACACATTTCAAAATACCAATTTTATCCTTTAAAATATAATTATTTATTACATTTTTTAAAATTGATTGTTACTTTTACAATTTTTTTTTAAATCGTCTATCTTTGCTTTTTTCTTTTTTTCTCTATTTATCAACAATTATTCTCTCATCTTTTCTAATATATTAACTTAAAAATATTACATTATCATCACCTACTAATATATATCACGCATATTTAAAAAATGCGTACAGGCTCGACATCATCTATGTGTATGCTAGTATTGTATAAAAAGAATTTAATATAATGCAATACAAATTTTAATATAAAAAATAGTTATTTATAAAATTACTAATTATTAAATAATAACAGAAAGTTATTGTTAATATCAACTAAATTATACTTAAAAATATTATCTTACTATTTATAAACAAAATATTTAAATAAAAATAATAAATAATAATTTAAATAATTTACTCAATACATATGTTATCTTTACTATTTTAAAATTATTTATTCTATTTTTTCTATACTTCTTCTTTCTAGAATATCATTTAATAAAATACATATCTTCTAATACCACAAATAGAGATGACAAATAAACCCGTCCCCGTTTTGACGGGAAATCCCCGCATTGACTGGGTATGAGTATGGGGAATCCTCGACTTTTTCAATTGGGTATGGGGATGGTTACGGAAATGTACATATCCCCGCCATAATATCTGTTCCCGCCATATCTCCATCCTCATTTAAATTATTAAAATACTAGCGTAACATAGGCGCGAGACGCCTGTGTGTATGTATTTTTTAAATATGCGTGATATTATATTAGTAGGTAATAATATTATAATGTTATTAAGTTAATATATATATATATATATATATATATATATATTAAAATTATATTTATTAAAAATAAAGTGAAATATATCAGAACAAAAAAAAGAATAACCATTGATAAATAAAGAAGAAGAGAAGAAGTAGAGACATCTGATTTTATAAAAAGTTTGTAAAAGTAACGGTCAATTTTTAAAAATTTAATAAATTGTTATATTTACAGGGTAAAATCGGTATTTTGAAAAGTGGACACAAAAAGGGGGAATCCTCTTTATATATTGTTATAGATTCACAATTAATTAAGTAACCCTATATATATATATATATATATATATATATCTTTTTTTTCAATTTTTTATTTATTCTAGTTATTTGGTTTGTCATGAAATTTATTCACATCTCCAATATATTTTTCATCTTATCATAACATTTATGTAATTATGTTAAAATGATGTATGTCAATTAAAAAAATTTTATGTCTCATATTTTAATATTTCTATTATTTTTTAATTTTTCTATTTATTGTATATTTTCTTTTCACATGAGTATGTTTACTACTCTCAATTTAAGTGTTTAATAGCATAAACCTTCCATTTACTAGGTAATATAAAAAAATTCTTTACTTATTTTCATTAATTTTTGTTTCATTTGAAGAACTTTTTTGTTTCGCTAAAACAATTATTTCTCAACCATTGAGTATATATGTTGATGTTTGAAAAGTGTTCTTAGATGTCCAAGGTATTTTTCATCTTATCATATCCTTAATTATATATTTGTTTTTTTTTGTGCGATTTCTTTCAATAGTTTCTCAAATTGTTTCTAAGACATAAATTTGTTAATTTTTTAATATTTTTATTTGTTGTTTATTTTCGTCATGTATAATATTATTTCAGTATATTTTATCCAATTATTTTTTATTTTCTAACTCATTATAACAATTATATTGTAATTTTTCACTATAATTGTATAAATAACTTTTATTTACTATAATATCAAAATCTAATGTAATTGTCATGAATATTTTTTTATCATCATCCAACATATATTGGAGTTCAAAAGATATAATATCCATGTTAAAATTTTATTATTATGTTTATTATTTGTTTTTTGCGTCATTTTGATTAAGTGATGTATTATCATTTTTATTAGTGTATAAAAAAAGAGATTCATTAGAATTTAAAAAATTGAAGTAAACAAACATTCAAAATATATTTTAATTTGAATATTGTTTTCCTTTAAAATTTTTAAAAAATATTTTTAAATTTTATCAACTAGGTTTCATTAATGTTTGCAGTTTGTAAATTTAATAAATGTTTTAGTTCTCATGAAATTTTATTTGATATTCTAATATAAAATGTAAAACATTATAATTTATTACAAAGTATTTGTTATCGAAGAAACAATCATCATCCTAATATTGAATATTTAATAATATTATGTTTCCTTAACCGTAATTTTTTATTATTTTATAAAAATTAATTAAAATTTATATTAAAGTAGTAAGGAAATGGGTACGAGTATGAGTATGAGATTATACATGTTATCCAGCGGGGATGGAGATGGGATAAAACTTTGATATCCGTTAGATTTGAGTATGAGGATATAGATGAATTTTTTTTACGGAGATGGGTATGGGTTAGCGAAACCTGTCCCCGCCCGTTGCCATCCCTAACCACATAACACATAAACACACATCAATCGGTTCGTAGATATGGATTTAAAACCAATTTTATAAATGAAAATGATAACAATAATGAAATTAAAAAACTGTGTGATGGATTTGGAAACTGAAATAAGAAGTTTACATATAGGTAACTCTATAATAAAATATAAGTACTTATTAATTTGTACTAGTAATTTTATTCAAGTTTTTTTAAGTCGCATATTTAAGGCCCATATTTTCTGATCAAACAGAATGAAAACGTTATTTTGGATTTTATTAATATTTAACGTGCGTATTACATTTATTCATAATATTTTCCCTAACTAACACACATAAAACAACATTTAGAAAAAAAGAAAAAAAAAACACTACAATATGGAAGTTGTATGAACATCTAACGACTTGAGGCCAAATATTAGCCGTTTCAAGCTAAAATAACTTCTCCATCACCCAAAATTTGTGTCAAGCTTTGGCTATTTCTCCGAAAACCAATCTATGCTAAAGTTGTACAACTGTCCATGACTTGAAGTTGCGCTTAACTTGCACGACTTCACCCTGCGTAGTGTAATCGTGTTCAACTTGTAGGAGTTCTTTTTAATAAAATCATGCCTCTTTGTAACAATTTACCCAAATTCGTAATTCTTAAATTTTTTAAAAAGGTTGTCAAATTCTTAAATAATGTATTTGAATTGTAGCATTTAAGTAAAAAAGTCATCTTTATACATTAATTTAGATAAAAAATCATAATAACCTTTATATATATATATATATATATATATATATATATATATATATATATATATATATATATATATATATATATATATATTTTAAAA
>Ga0214543_1011677_pt1 | contig 12159 bp, 4 predicted proteins | sample CNSS2metaG_FD_160094 | JGI IMG/M metagenome (GOLD analysis project Ga0214543, IMG submission 160094) | Root nodule microbial communities from cowpea collected in UCLA plant growth center, Los Angeles, California, USA - CNSS2 | ecosystem: Host-associated > Plants > Roots > Nodule | place: USA...
ATGGAAGCTGAATTTGTGGCATGCTTTGAGGCCACAGTTCAGGCTAATTGGTTGCGGAACTTTATTTCAGGACTTGGAGTAGTCGACAGTATTTCCAAGCCGCTGAAAATTTATTGTGATAATTCCGCAGCAGTCTTCTTTTCTAAAAACGACAAGTATTCTAAAGGTGCTAAACATATGGAGTTGAAATACTTTGCCGTTAAAGAAGAAGTTCAGAAACGTAAAGTGTCAATAGAACATATTAGCACAGATCTTATGATTGCTGACCCTTTAACAAAAGGGTTACCGCCCAAATTGTATGCTGGTCATGTAAAGAATATGGGCATTATGTCTACTAGTGAATGTTAAATGTTGAATGTTAATGTTTTTTAATGTTTATGTGACACTCTGAACTCCTAATGTATAAATTTCTGAAATCTGTATTTTCTTCTTTATGTTTATGCATGCAAATTATGATGAAGAAAACAAATTATGTTATGTTATTGCTTTGTAAAATGACATTATGTTTGAACCCATTATGGACTTCTCGTTTTTAAGGTCATATCAAGGAGAAAGGGATGATATAGTAGTACATGGAAGGGATCATGTCGATCAAATGATGTGTGACCGCCATGACTCTTGTTATGTCTGTATCTTTAATTATGAATAATGATGGAACCAATTTATGCAAGGTCTTTTATTGCGCATTATGTTTATGTATTAAATCACATAATGTCAGGACACCATATGAGTCAAGTGGGAGAATGCTAGAATTAATTGACGAATTAATTCTATTAGTGACTCATTTGAAATATTATGATGACCCAATTGTGATTTAATAAAATATAAAGACTTATTGGTTATTATTATGGGAAGTGATAATGAAATAAAATAAAAGATAAAGATAAAATAAAACCAACTTGATGGACGTTGGTTTATAAAAAGAATTGGGGTTCTATCTCTGGTCATAAGGTTCTTTTCACGGTAACCCATCAAGAACGTGTGAGAAGAGAAAGAAAGGCAAAGAGATAGATTGGGAAACAGTGGTTGAAGAGCACACAAGATTGTAAATTGAAGAACGCATATTCATAGGATCTCTCATAGATCAAGGTTAGTGCTCTATTATGATTTATCGTGTGAGAATTATAAATCTTAAAGATCCTTTAATGAGTTTTACAGTTTCATTATCTCATATTCGTCCCCATAAAAAAAAACTCATCCTCATTTCCATACACAAACCCAACAAGTATCAAACTTTTGTCTCATCTCCACCGGGTAACGAGTATATACTCGTATCCATACCCGCTTTCTTATTATTTCAATTTTAATTAATTAAGTTTCATAAAATAATAAAAAATTATGACAAAGGAAACATAATATTATTAAATATTCAATATCAAGAGAATGATTGTTTCTTTAATATCAAATATTTAGAAAAAAATTATATTATAATTGTATACATTTCAAATTAGAAAACCAATTAAAATTTCATGAAAATTAAAACATATAATAAATTTGCAAACATATAATTTAGTTTTAACTGAAACAAAATAAAATAAAATTGTAATTTTTTAATTAAGTGAACTCGTGATGGACAGGACGGGGTTAGAATTTTTTTTTGCTCGCTAATAAGTGAGTCGGGTTGGGTTGGCTCACTAAGTGGCCAACCCGTGACGGGTCAAGCCGGGTTACCTGTTAATAATAAAATATAAAATTTTAATATAGATATTGTATCTTTTGAACTTTAATATATATTGGATGGTGATAAAAAAAATGGAAATTACATTAAAATTTTATATTATAGTAAATAAATTTTATTTATACAATTATAGTGACAAAATTTCAGTATGATAATGAGTTAAAAAATAAAAAATAATTATATAAATATATAAAAATAGTATTTTACATTATAAAAATAAAAAATAAATAAAAATATTAAAAAATTATCAAATGTGTGTCTTATAAACAATTTGAGAGACCATGAATGAAATCGTATAAAGGAAAACAAATATATAATTAAGGATATGATAAAATGAAAAATACTTTAGAGATCTAAGAAAACTTTTCAAATATCAACATAATCAATGGCTGAGAAATAACGAAAATTGTTTTAGCGAAACAAAATAGATATTCAAATGAAACAAAAATTAATAATAATAGAGCAAAGAAGATAATTTTTTTATATTAGCTAGTAAATTAAAGGTTCATGCTATTGAACACTTATATTAAGAGTGTTGAACATAACATAATATCATAAATGTTATGATAAGATGTAAAGTATATTGGAGATGCAAATAAATTTTATGGCAAACCAAACAATTAGAAGAAATAAAAATAAAAAATGTGTATTTATATATATATATATATATATATATATATATATATATATAAGTTTACTTAATTGACTATGAATATTTTAATAATTTAAACGGAAACAGATATATGGTAGAGATGGGGACAGTGCGGATATATAATTCTCAAATTCATCCTCATACTCAGTTCAAAAAGTTGAGAATTTCTCATACCCATACTCAGTCAATATTAGGGAAGGCAACGAGTCGGGTCGGGCACGAATAGTGCCTACCCGCAACTCGACCCGCAAAAAAAAATTTGCCCACTACTCGCCCTTTTACCCGTCAGCTTAAAAAATACCCGCGGATATTTTTAAAACCTGCGGGTACCCGTGGATACCCGATACCCTCAAATATTTTAAAAAATATACATTTTATAAATTTTTTAATATAAAATTATAAAAATTAAATTAAATTTGAGTTATAATTAAATTTGACATAATAAAATATACTGTTAATTTTAATTAAATTTAACTTAATAAAATATAAATTAAATTTTAATTTTAATCTTTTGCGAGTAACGGGTACCCACGGTACGGATAGTATGATACCCGTACTCGACTCGTTTATAAGCGGATATTAAAATAGTCTTTATACGCTACCCGCGAGTAGTAACTATCCGTCGCGAATTTTATCCACAGATATCCACGGACGCGAGTATTTTTGCCATCCATAATCAATATAAAGATTCTCTATCAAAACAGAAACAGATTCAGACGATATTTACATAATGAGTTTATTTGTTGTTCCTTATTGAGATTATTTTCGTGAGTTGTAGTTGAGAATTTTCCTTCTTCTCACACCAATTTGAAGGAAAGTATTGATATGAGTGTAACTATTTTTGTTAATTGTTTTTGTAATTACACATAAGAATTAGTCAACTTTTATAACAGTATCCATTTAATACCCCTCATAACTCCTCTTTTCTTCATTGTAATTATCACTGTAGACTATGGTACGTTCTCTATGTGTAAACTAGTTTAAAATCGATCCATAATGATTGCTTTCGACGCTGAATTGGATCCTGAAGCCCATAGCTGTAGAACTGATGCAAATATTTCCAATTTATTATAGTAGTCTTCAAAGATAAAGGAAGACTCATATGATAAAGGTTAAAATATTTTTTTTCCAAATTTTTGTTAAGTTTTGTCAAATAAATCTTAATTTTGGTTTTGTGTTCAAATAGGTCTCAATTTTCATCAATTTTGTTCAATTGGATCCTTTTTTTGCTAACACAATTTAAATCATTAATGGTCATGAACAATAACTATCACATGTCACTTTGTGGTTCTTTTGAATTTTTTTGAATTTTTTTGAATTTTTCTTTTAAATTTTTTTAATCACTAGAAGCCATTTCCACTGGGCTTACCCAACAAGTGGTTTGATTTATTGGATCCAACTAGTGTTTTTCTCACTTTTTAGACCTCAATAGGTACATTTTAGTTTTAAAACACAATACCATGAGCCAATTAGTCAAACTAATATACTTATCCTCAATTTAGTCCTCAATTACACAAAATCATTCAACTCCCAACATCCAAGCAATACTTAATAAATAACTAGTATTTCCAAACTTTATATCTCATCACAAATATAATTTACACCATTTAATCAACCAATTGGATCAAAATCAAACAATCAAAAGGGTTACTTTCCCTTACTTGAATTCGAGCTTTTATCTTGACGAAGTTTCATCGACTCTATGTCACACAAATATTTTATTTGTACCAAAAAATCTCAGATCAATGATATAAACACACCCCAGTGATAAAACAAACATAGATTTACCTTGAACTTTTATTAGTCACATTAAATCACAAAAAAGCACCTCATGCATGTAAGATAAAATGGCTCAAGAAAAGAACAAAAAATAAATTTACTTTATTGAAAATTTTGACTCACTAAAATACAAGTACTCTCTTTTAAGATTCGAATAGTATACTCCGATTTTTAAACATTAAAAGTTTTTAAAAAGATAGTACATGAAAAGAAAAGAAATATAGAAAGATTGTAACTTTTATAAAATAAAACTCTCTAACTATATAAGTTTTCTCTTTATAACTCGAACTTTTTTATAATAAAATAATCAAATTTGATTTATAAAGTTTATTTCTATTAAGTATTAAGTTAAATAACTTTAAGTGAAAATTGCAATTAATCTATTTTTGAAACTTGATCCAATTTAGTATTTTAACTTTAGAAATCAGTGAATTTAATCTTTTTAACTAAATTTTGTTAAATTTATTTGACGCTTCAAACATATTTTTCAACTAACACTGAAGCAAAGATGTGTCAAATGGTGTAAACAACTCAAATATTATCATAAAACATGTTTAAAATGACAAATAACCTTAACAAATTTTGATTAAAATGACCAAATCTAAACATTTTTAAAATTAGAGGATTAATTTCAAACATGAACTAATTTCAATTTTTATTAAAGTTCAAAGACTAAAAATATATTCAACCCTTAATTATTTAGTATATCTTTCTTCGATCATCTCAAATGTGAAAATTTTTGAGATGTTAAGCCGAAGTTAACTGATACCATCCCCCGTTTATACCTTAACACCTTAGTTATGTATGAATGGTTAAATTTGACAATTTTATTCTAGATCCAATATAAATAAACTTCGTTAAGAAAGGTTGAATTTGATACGAGTGTCTGTTTAACACGAAGTAAACGTGACTAATATTTTAAGATTCAATAAAAGACTAACAAATTTGATTCACTATTTTCATCAATTAAATGTATTTATTCTTAGTTTTGTATACATGATGATGGGTATGTTTCATAGTCTGAATCGCGACTAGATTGTAACTTTATGACTGTGGAATGGAAAAGGCAAAACAATTATTTTTTTTTTCTAACGATCATCATTGTCTTTGAGAGTTTGAGGGATGAATTTTTCCTGTGACTTAATAATCAATTATTCTTAAAAAATGTTATTGATTCCACAACTTCCTATTTCTTAAAAAAAGAAGAAAAAAGAGTAGTGGGGAATACTATCTTCTTGGATAAAAAGATTCTTCTGGCTTAAACATGTGCCGTCAAGATTGTTCCAAGATAAATGTATTAAAAAAGTGTTCCTAGATAAAAACATTCTTAATTTACTTTTTATTACTTTCTTTAAAGATAATAATTAAATATAATTGTTTTTTATTAATGATTTTTTAAATAGTTTGTCCTATGTAACGTCCCATTTAATTAATACGCGTAATTAAAGAAACGTCACACAATTATAATATAACAATGCAGTCTTAGAGTTTGAATATAACACCATACAGACCAAGGCATACCGCGATGCCACAAAAGAAAATAGAGGAAACATATTAAACAATTTACTGGGTTCCTAGAGAAATATAAAGACAGACAAGTACATGGGCCGTAGCCCCAAAGATAGCCCAAAAAGGACAGAAGGTCCAGCCCAAGGCTAAGCAGCGGATTCGTCTCTCCCTTGCTGACCACGGTTACCTCTTGTATCTGCTCCCATCAATAAAATTGATGATCATCGCGAAGATAGAAGAACAACATACAGAGCAACCAAAAAGAAAGGGTAAGCTAGAGCCAACACATTTACCATGCAGTCAAATGTACTTTCATAATTCAGTATACACACATACAATATACATCTATCACCCAAGCATGTTATGACCCTTCAATCAATACACTAAGACTCGACTCATCCGGATACATATAGCCTGGTCGGATTCAACGGATGCTTGCACTTGTGGTGGATACCTCTGCTCACCCCCAAGCTGCTCACCCCCGAGCTAAGTGTTACAAGTGTTATAATGAATCAATTTCCCTCACACACAAGGTTAGCCCTTAGTGAATTTCAGGCCTCCTGCTACTCTCACCACAGGAGTCAGTCCGTTCTAAGTGAGACTAACTAACCCCTTAGAGTGTCAGGATGCAACCTTACCTTGAATCCTTACCAGACCATATAGATGGGGCACCACCATGGACACCCACTAACAGGGGCCATGGAATTACATCTCGACCACTGAAGCACGACCCTGAAAGTCTCACCTAGAGACTACAAGGAATTACGCACTGACACGGACCTACATATATGAACAGCCAAGAATTTTCACATACATTACACATGATATTTCATACCAACATCCGTAACAAATCCTCATTTCTCACATGTCGAATCAATACCAACTCGTTATTCCCAACCATGAGTAAAGTGTTTCTCCTCATACCAAAACCATGCCACTGGTTTACCAACCATCAAAATCCATTGTTGCTCATGCCAAATTTGTGACCACATGCACATATATACGTATCCAACTTCTCATGTACAACTCATATAGAAATCATGACAAGCTCACAATCACCCACATATAATCCCTTCCCAATCATGCATATTCATTCTCATTAAGCCATCATACAACAACCCATATAAGCACAATTTAAACATTCAAGCACAGAGGAAACAACATCTCGGAACCCATCCTCGCCTAGCTCCTCGCTCAGACTGGAGGGTCTTGCTCAAGCGAGAATGGCTCTCACTCAGGCGAGCTCCCCTCCGCCTAGGCGAGAGCTCGACAAAGAGGACAGTGGCCCCTGCGCAATCTCGCTTAGGCGAGATCCCTTCGCCTAAGCGAGACATCTGCTCGCTCAAAACGCGTTCTAGTCGCTTGGGCGACCACTCGTGCAGAAAACCTTGGGCGAGCCTCTGCACATCTCGTCTGGGCGAGGCGAGCTCGCCTGGGTGAGATTATCAGTGTTTACCACTGTTCACGCCTGCAACACGCATAAACATATCCCAAACCAGAAAACCAGCCAGTCCAAACATCCATAACAGTTTATCAAACTCGAAAAATCATTAAATCAATAGTACACACATCACAAACACACCGGACAAGGGGGTTCTAGCTTCCCTTACCTGGAATATGCTAGTACAGGAACTCAACAGCAACCACGGACACCATAGCTTTAGGGTATGCTTAGGAATTGGAAAAACAATGGAGCATATCACAAGATAAGCTCATTACGAAATCCTAGCTGAAAACAAACATGAAGAAACACCGAAGGACGTACAAGCACGAGTTGGAATGGACTTACGAGAAGCGAAAAACTGGTTCGAGCCCACTGGATGCGAAAAGGCGGCTGAACCCTAGCAGAGCTCTCTCTCTCGGAGTAGAAAGCGTGACGGCTGATTCTGTGAAGAGTGAGGGTGAGTGTGTTATAGCAGATTAGGGTTTAGTTTTATCACTTGGGTCAGCCTTAGGCCCAATTACAAGGACAATCCTTTACTTTAGGACAGAATAAAAAGAGGGTTTTACATCCTAAATAGTGAAATTAAAAATTTAATTTTTCTCAAATTTTTTTTTATTTTTTCACGATATGAAATAAAATTTTATAATTTTATATGATAAACTCTCCTCATATTTTGAATGCGAAGCACCGATGCTTCCTAGTACTGACAACGTTTCTTATATATATAATTTCATAAAAGTAGTATTAGAAAAATAATCTAATCATCATTTTTAAAATAAGAACTTATTTAATTATTTTAAAATAAAAATTATAGAATTAAAAGATAATGTAAAAAAATTATCATGATATAAATATATATTACTTACTAAATAAATTGTCCAAGAATATAATCTTGTTAAAAGGCAATATTCTCGTTTCTCTGCCTAACAAAGTGCTCCGTTACACGAAAAACACTTATTTTATATTTGTTCATATTCTTCTTTAGATTTAAGGATAGGAAAAAAAATTCAGAAGTAGATATTATCAAAAAAAATTCAGACGTTCAAACTCGATTCTTACAGAGAAAAAAAAAAGAATGTTTAATTAATCTTTTTATGGAAAATTTTAAGATTAACTTTTAAGGAAAATAATTTAAGGATTTGATACATTATGAAGTATACAGTTTATTATTATTTTTGAGTCAAAATTAAATTATAATTATAATTAAAATCTAAATAAACTTTAATATAGTCCAAATATAAACTAAAATCACAAAAAAATAAATAAATTATTTATGCATTGGCTAAAAAAACAACCTAACCTTACCTAAATGTAAAACCCAAATTTAAAAAAAAAAACACTTTTGTAACCCTTTATTTGCAGATTGGTGAGCCAACTCGACTCACCACCACAGGTTCAATCCGGATGAGCCGGGTTCTAAGTGAATCAGGTCAAAAATCAACCTGTATCAAAATTTGTAAAAAATTTTCAACCTAACCCGACCCGAACCAATGTTAAGCTGGGTTGGCTTGCGGATTCCAATCCATTTTGACAACTCTAGTCATGGATGAGTGAAAAGGTGATGGTATATATATATATATATATATATATATATATATATATATATATATATATATATATTAGGATAATGATATTTTTACTCTTTCTTTTATTCATTGTTAATCCATCACCCTAATCATCTTTAGATCATCACATCCTACTACTAAATAAATCAAAATAGATAATTGAATGGTGATTGTAGTAGTGGATTAAAAGTGAGTTAAAATCAATCAAAATATCATTATCCTATACATTAGGAGTCGTCTAGAGCTGACTTTCTAACCGATCAGACCATGTCACCCATATTGTTATTAAGATTAGAATCATATCTTTTAAAATAGCAGGAATATAGGGAATGTGAGCCTCAACTTGCGCACGTGAACATATGTTTCGGGAGTGTTTGGATTGAGGATAACATTTTAAAGAGAGTGAGTGGATGAATTTGAGGAAATGAATAAGAGATTGTGTTATTATTTGGATTAAGGGAAAAGTTGTGTGATTTAAGTATATTTGAAATGAAAGTTTGTGAATGATGTGATGAGTATAATAAATTAAAAAGAATATTTTAAAAGATAACATTATATGATTATCATTTTACATTTGAGGATAAATATAATATAGATTTAAATATTAATAATGGAAATGATATTAAATTAAATTGAAATTGTTATTTGTAATAAAAAGGTTAAAATTGGAAAGATAAAATTAAAATTAAAAGGGAATTGTAAGAATAAATTTTAATTACATATTCGAAGTCTGGCAACACACTCTTCAAAGTCTGGCCACCACACTCTTCAAAGTCTGGCACATTACGATAGATCTTTGAAAACTAAAACATGACCATGTTTTACACACTTCAAATATACATGTCCTTTAAGATGATAATATCTTTAGCCTGATGATCTTTTGTCCACACTTAAAATATTTGATTTGATTATTTATAGGTCTAGTAGAATTTCTTAATGGAAATTGGCTGGGTTGAAATCTCCATCGGAGGCGATCGTAAGACTTTCCTTCATTTTCTCTCTTTCTATTTGCCTAGTGTCCAAAATATCTTCTTTTATTGTTGTTTTGATTGTTTTTAAATTTTTTCAGAAATCTACACTTATGAATACGTGTAGGAAAATCAGAACTTTTTAATATTCCCATTATTTTTCTCAATTTAGGTCAGTACATTCTTTTGGGTGAAAAAAGAACATAGAGTATCTTCCTTACTCTTCAAACTTATAAACATCTTCTCCTATTTTCTCTATTTCCTTAACCCACAATTCATTTTTTTTTTTTGGGTTATCACTTCTTAAAGTTTGTGGAATTTTTTTTTTTCAAAATCAACTAAACCTTGTGACTATGTGGTTTCTTCATATCTTTGATTTCTTAATCGAAGAACAATCATGTCTTTGATAGTTTGGACTGCTTCGACAAGCCACTATTTTTATGGTTTGCCATTTGAATTTGTATTAGTATTTGTAAAAAACAAATCTTAAGACCAATGCATTTCACAAATCTTGCATGAAACCTTGTTCTGATGCCCCATTAATGTAACTACCTTTCCCAAATGTAATATAGTATAATTTTTAATTATTATTTAAGAGATAAATTATATTATACTTAGAACTTTGAAAACTGAAATATAATTTGAGTGAGATTTGAGTTGATTTGTAGGTAAAGATGGAGTTGTTTAGATTAAGGAAAAAATGATATGATTTGAGTGAATATGAGTGGAAAGTTTGTGTATGATGTGATTGATGAAATTTAATAAATTATAATTTTTAATAGAGTAAATTGTATGATTACCATTTTACCCTTCAATGTAAATAGAAGAAATGATATTAAAATAAAATTAAAAATGTTATTTAAAATTAGAAAAATATAATTTATTGATATCATTAATAATTTAAAATAAATTAATATTATTTTCAATGATAACTTAAAATAATTTATAATATAGACTATTTAATTTATATCTCCACATTTATTTAAATTTATTTTATTTTATATAATTAATTCATTTTGCAAAAAATATTTATTTGAATAATAATATTAATTATTATTATTATTATATAACACTAATCATTGTAATAATTAAAATTAAAATTATATATATAATAATATAAAGTGTTATCAATATCTATATAATTAATATATAAATATTATATATATTTTATTATATAATACTAATTATTATATGCATATAACATGTAGGAACCTATGTAGGGTGTGTTGTAAGGAATCTTTCCTTCATACCTTCACGGGAAAAAAAGAAACTAATAAATATAATTAAATTAATTGTTTAAAAGAGAGGGACAATAAAGTAATTTTGATATGATGATCTGGTTTTCCCTCCATATCTCTTCATTTTAGAGAATGCCAAATTTTCCAACTCACTTGCAATTCCACACTTGCAAATAACTGCAAACAAGCGGATCCAAACGCGTTTTCAAGTCACTTTCCATTCTTATAAACAGTACTCATGCGGATCCAAACACAACATAAAACATCAATTATATCTAAAGTTAAAATTCTCTTGTTAATCAATTTAATCCATGATAAATATTCCTAAAAGTTATTTTAAACATTAATTAATTTTTAAAATAAATAAATAATAACTTCCTTTTATGTGTGTCCTTAAATACTTTTTAGTCATAATAAAAGGTTTTTTTTCTAATGTATTTCAATATATTTATTATTCAATAATAACTTATATTTAAAATATTAATTCTTTTTTTATGCTATTTTTATCATTCTAAATCTTATCCTTTTATAATTTCTAATTACTTAGACATTTAATAATTTATTAAAGAATATTTTATATTTAAAGTATTAATTCCTTTTATTATGTATTTATTAATAATACAAATTATTTACAATATCATATAACAAAATCGTAATAATTTTATCTTATAAAAGAATTAAAATAAAAAAGTATATTTATTATTTTTATATTAAATTGTTATATAAGTGTTCTTATTGTTAAATACTCTTCATATGCTTATTATGTAAAAACTAAAATGATATTAATTAATAAAAAAAAGCATGATATATTTAATGATCATTGCAAAGATTTAAAATATATATAATTATGTGTATTAAATAACTTCACATAAATTGGTTTTGGTTCCGTTATTGTTTATAGTTAAATATATAGAAATAATTGAGGTTAGGAGGATGTTAGAATTAATTGACGAATTAATTATATTACATTTAAAATATTTGAAATATTAAATATGATTTATGTATATAAACTTTTGGTAAAAATTGAAATTAAATCATTTTCAGAACTTCAACACAATTTAGCTCTCACCTTAAAGAATGCATGAATTTAGTTTTTTTAACCAAATTTTGTTAAGTTTATTTCATGTTTACAACGTATTTCTCAATTAACATTAAAGCGCGAAAATGTATTAACACTACAAAAATATGTAATTTTAGACGAGGTTTATTCCTTGAGGTTATAATAACCTCCGGTAAATAATAATAAATAATAGGTATGGTGGAGGTTTTGAGAACCGTATTTAAGTATCAGGGGTTTTTTGATGAACCCCTGGAAAATTTTTATCT
>Ga0214543_1011682_pt1 | contig 12152 bp, 5 predicted proteins | sample CNSS2metaG_FD_160094 | JGI IMG/M metagenome (GOLD analysis project Ga0214543, IMG submission 160094) | Root nodule microbial communities from cowpea collected in UCLA plant growth center, Los Angeles, California, USA - CNSS2 | ecosystem: Host-associated > Plants > Roots > Nodule | place: USA...
CATTGAAATTGTTTAATTTTTTATTTTTAAAATTATTTTTTAAAATTAAAATAAAACTATTGATACAAATTATTTTATTAGTTAATAATTTCTTTGTGGTTGGAAATTTAACTACATTTACAATTTTTGTTTTATTTTTTGCTTAAATTATTATTTATTATTAAATTAATTAATAATTAGTATTGTATAAATTAGTTTAATTTACACATAAAATTAATTTAAATCCAATTTTATTTGAAAGAAAGTATTATAAATATTACTTATTATTTCGAATTTTATTATATTTTTTCTAAAACTAAATTAAAACTATTATTACAATTTAGTATATTAGTTAATTACTTTTTTTCGGTTGGAAAATTTAATTATATTTATGATTTTTATTTTATTTTTTGCTTAATTTATTAATTATTAATTGAAATTACTATTATTAGTATAATTTAAAATTAGTAACATATAAATTACTTTTATTCTATAACAGGAAATTAATTTTAATCCAGTTTTATTATATGAATGAAATTATAATAAAATCCATATTTATCATTTCTAATTTTATCATATTTTTTCTAAAATTAAATTAAACCTGTTATTTCAATTTAATTTATTAATTAATTACTTCCATCAGTTATATCTACAATTTTTATTTTATTACCCCCTTAAATTATTAATTATTAATTAAAATTCTTATTATTACTTTTATTAATAATTGGTAATATATAAATTTGTTTTAATTTATAACTATAAATTAGTTTTTTCCAGTTTTATTTGAACGTAAATATTATTAAATACATATCTACTATTTCCAATTTTATTATATTTTGTTTAAAATAAACTAAAATATAATTACAATTTATTAAATTAGTTAATTATATTTTTGGTTGAAAATTTTAAGTATGTTTACAGATTTTATTTTACTTCTTACTTAAATTAATAATTATTAATTGATATTGTTGTTATTAATTCAGTTTTATTTGAACGAAATCATTATTAATACATATCTGTTATTTTCAATTTTATTATACTTTTTCATAAAATAAGTTAAAACTGTTGTTACAATTTATTTTATTATTTCCTTACTTTTTTGTTGAAAATTGTAATTATATTTAAATTTTATTTTATTTTGAACTTAAATTATTAATTAAAGTTATTATTGGTAGCATAATTAACAATTATTAATATATAAATTAGTTTTAATCTAAAACATAAAATTAGTTTTAATCAAGTTTTATTTGAATGAAGTTATTATTATATACATACTATTATTTCCAAATTTATTATATTCATTTCTAAAAATAAATTAAAACTATTATTTTATTAATTAAGTACTTCTTTTTGGCTGAAAATTCTAACAATATTTTCATTTATTATTTTATTAATTTAAATTATTGTTATTAGTATAATTAATAATTAGTAATATATAAATTAGTTTTATTCTATAATAGAAAATTTTATAAAATATTATATTTAATATATATATATATATATATATATATATATATATATATATATATATATAATTTCTAAGTTAATTATATTGTTTTTCAAAAATTAAATGAAAACTATTATTAAAATTTTTTATATTAGTTAATAACCTTTTCTTATTATAAAATTTAACTTTATTTACTATTTCTAAATTTGTCCTGCTTAAATTATTAATAATAATTAAGATTATTATTTTTAGTATTATTAATAATTGGCAATATATAAATTAGTTATATTCTATTATAAGAAATTAGTTTTAATCAAGTTTAATTTGAATGAGTTTAAAATTATATACATATCTATTATTTTTAATTTTATTATATTTTTTTAAAAGTTAAATTAAAATTATTACTAAAATTTATTTTATTAATTAATTACTTTTGTTAATAAATTTATGATTTTTTTATATCCCGCTTATATTACTATTTGTTAATTGAAATTATTACTATTATTAGTACAATTAATAATCAATATTATATAAATTATTTTTATTTTATAATAGGAAAATAGTTTAGTCCAGTTTTATTTAAATGAAATTATCATTAAATACATACATAGTATTCCTAATTCTATTATTTTTTTTTCTAAAATTAATTCAAAATTACTATTACAATTTATTTTATTAACTAATTACTTTCTTTAACTATATTTTCTATTTTTATTTTATTTCCTATTTAAATTATTAATTATTTATTGAAATTATTATTATTACTATAATTAATAATTAGTAATATATAACTTAGATTTAATATATAATAGAAAAATAGTTTTAATACAGTTATATTTGAATAAAATTATTATTAAATACATGTCTATTATTTATTTCTAATTTTATTATATATTTTTTTCTATAAGTTAAAACTATTGTTAGTGTTTATTTTATTAGTTAATTATTTTTATTTGGAAAATTTAACTATGTTTATTATTTTTATTTTATTTCCCGCCGAAATTATTATTATTAGTTAATTAGTACAATTTATAATTATAGATAGATTTATTATATTAGTTAGTATTAGTTAATTTATTATATTAGTTAATATTAGTTAACTACTTCATCTGCTTTTCTGCTGTCACAAATATAAGGTCTTTTGCTGAAGGAGAATTGAGAAGCATGGCGTATTCAAGCTCCTGCTTGTGTTCTCTTCTTCTTGCTTTGTTGCTCAATGTGACAAATGCACAGCCTCTGGTACCTGCATTCTTCATATTTGGGGATTCGGTTGTTGATGTGGGCAATAATAACCACAAATTCTCTGTTGTAAAAGCAAATTTTCCTCCTTATGGAAGAGACTTTGAGAATCACTATCCAACAGGAAGGTTCTGCAATGGAAAGCTTGCCACAGACTTCACAGGTATCTTTTCTCTTTTTCCCAATTCTTTCCCATTTTTCTAAATATCTTATTCTCTATCACTCATTTTCTGAACTTGGATTTGATATCTGTTTCATCGATTCATTCACTGCAGCTGATCTTCTTGGATTTACCTCTTATCCCCCAGCTTACCTTAATTTGAACACCAAAGGAAATAACCTCTTGAATGGTGCCAACTTTGCCTCAGCTGCTTCTGGTTACTATGAACCCACAGCCAAACTATATGTAAACACTCTTAGAAGTTTCTAGAAGATTTAGGCTCAATCTCATTGTTTTTCTCTTCTTCTTCTTCTTCATATAATTGGTAAGTGCTTTTGTGTTTTTTCATGGATGTAGAATGCAATTCCATTGAGCCAGCAGCTGCAATACTACAAGGAATGCCAGAACAAATTGGTGGAAGCAGCAGGACAATCAAATGCTTCATCAATTATAACTGATGCCATATATCTTGTCAGTGCTGGAACCAGTGATTTCATTCAGAACTACTACATAAATCCTTTGCTTAACAAGTTTTACACAATTGATCAATTCTCAGACACCCTCTTGAGATTCTATTCAGACTTCATCCAGGCATGCACTTCTCAACCTTGCCATTGATTAAAATAAAACTTGTTTTGGTGATTATGATCTGCATTTGTAATCATGGCTTTAACAGAGTTTACATGCACTGGGAGCAAGGAGGATTGGTGTGACATCATTGCCTCCAATAGGTTGTTTACCTGGAGCCATCACTCTCTTTGGTTCTAAGAGCAACGAATGTGTGGCCAAATTAAACAGTGATGCAATTAGCTTCAATAAAAAGCTCAACACCACATCTCAGAAGTTGAAAAACATGCTTCCAGGCCTCAAGTTGGTTATCTTTGATATCTACCAACCTCTCTATGACTTGGTCACCAAGCATTCTCAAAATGGTACAACATATAAATAGATAGAAAATTTAGATACAGTTCCTTGGATGCTTCTACCAAAAGTTTGCATGAAGCATCAAATGATCACCACTGAATCAAAACTCTAATTCTGATATATGTTTTATCTGATAATGCATTGTGTGATGACAGGATTTTTTGAAGCAAGGAAGGGTTGTTGTGGAACAGGGTTGATAGAGACATCTATATTGTGCAATAGGAAGTCCATAGGAACATGTGCGAATGCATCTGAGTATGTATTCTGGGATAGTTTTCATCCCACAGAAGCTGCTAACAAGGTTTTGGCTAATAATTTGGTTGCTGCTGGAGTCTCTCTCATTTCCTAATCAAACACTTCACGGTTCATGCTCTGGATTTTCTACCCTTGTGATTGCTGGAGTTGTATGAAGATGGCTTGTGTAAAAGACTAAAGGAGATTATTTTGTATGTTAAATTGCATTAATAAAAATGTATGTTTTTATGCTGTTTTTATGTTCCTTGTTACTTGTGTCTCTTCTATACTTGTGTCTCTTTTATGTTCCAAATTAAATCATTAAAAAATATTTTTTTACTTTTAAATGGTACAATTCTAAAGTCACGCTTAATTTTCAGAAATAATTTACAAATTGTATAATTCAAAAAAGAGAAAAACGATTTTTTTTATGAGGATGAAATTTATAGATTTGACATTTTTCAATTAAAAAAATTCAATATGTGTGTTCTTACTCATTTAAGGAAACAATTTTTAGTTTATATATCTATTTGATAGAAAAACAATAGAACATTGGTTAGGGGTGCAGTGAAGAGAGAAGGTAATGGACTATAGCTTGGCAGCGTTGAAGCTTTTGTGCTCGCAGCTGAAGCAGGTTGGAGAAGTAGCCTCTCAGAACAGCTTCACGCTCGGTGGCCTCCTCTTCCAGCGCGTGTGGTTGCAGGTTTCGACTTCCCTCTCCGTTCGCATTCCTTAAACGCGGCCGTTTTCATCGTCTTTCATTTTTGCCTAATTTCTCAGGGCGTTCTTGTCTCCGTCTCCGACACCGGCTCTCTGCTTCTCGACGACGGCACCGGCCTCATCGAGCTCTCCCTCACCGGGGAGTTTCGCCACCGTAGCTGGCAACTCGGTAAACTCCACCCCTCTGAATTCGATCAATGAATCTTAGAATTTGTATTTGTACAACTTGTGTAGAAAAAACAACTTGTAACATTTGTAAGATTACTCCTTTTGGATATTTTAATTTGAGTTGTATCGAATATCATTTGTAAAGCAAAACATCCTCACACAGTTAAATTGATCGATCAAGTGTCTGCATAGGTAAAAGTGAGCAAGAAAAAGGTAATGTATACGGGGAAATGACCTACATAAGATTTTTGGGGTGAGAGAAGTGTAGTAATTGTGCCAAATCATCTGGAAAATAAAAATAATAACAAGTTGGTGGTAGAAGTAAGGTTTTTGTGTGGTTGAATTGGATTTAAATCGAAATTGTAATAACTAAGCGTGGGGTTTTCTCAAAAATTTATACTGTGTTTCTTCAAATTGCTCATTGTATTTATTTACTTTGTCAGGGATGTATGTAATGGTGGTTGGAGGATATGTTGCACGTGCGGGAGAACTTCCTATGATCAAGGTAATAATAATGTACACGTATGTTTATCATTTGATTGTAACAAATGGTTTAAAGTGGTCAAAATAGTCTGATTTAAACTGATAATGGTAACAGATTCACAAGATTGTTGATCTTTCATCATCTCCTGACCGAGAGGCTATGTGGTATCTTGAAGTGATTGAGGCATACAAAATGTTCTATCAGCCTCTTGTTGAAGAATTTACATGATGTGAGTATCTGAGTAAACAGAGAATGGCTATATTGAGGTTGGCATCTGATATCGGGAAGTTCCATTCTCTGCAATTTAGCAGAGTTTTCTGAGATTGAGTTTGTATTCAGATACCTATATCTTTATTCTGAGAAATTTACCAACAAAGTGCATTGTAAAATGACTGCTACAATGATCCAATTAGGTATTAGCATTTTAATCTTGATTGTATATCTACAGATTTTAGTTTAATTTAGGGTAATTGGTATGCATTACCTTTTGGGCATTATCTTTATCTTACGTTTAGGGATTTAATTTTTCACTTTGTTGGTCATACATCGTGGTATCTAAATTGAGTAAAATGATGTTCCTCACCTAGATGAACGCCCTAGGGCTTTCTTTCCTCTCTCTTCATTCGCCGTCACATTGTCTGACATATACATATTTGTAATACCAATCTATTTAATCATATTTGTTATTGTAACTCTTCATTCAAAAATCTATCATTCACTTGTGATTAAATACATGTAATGGAAATTTATAGGGAAAAAAGTCTTATATAAAAAATTCAGGAACCATCTCATTTACTTTTGCACAATCCATAACCCTTAGCACGGTGTTTTCGGAAGATGAAAATAAAATCCTAGGATACACGTTTGTTAAACTATATTTTATTGACTAAGAAAGCTCATACCATTTTAATTATAGCGTTGTAGCACCCTGTCGCTTCCAAGGGTCATCGATATGGTAATCCCATATCTTCTGAAGTTTTTTGCGACTTACAAGTATAATTCAAATCCAGGAAAATATTCAATCTCTTTTTTTTACATACAATAAGCAGAATCCAAAGTTAAATTTCCCACAAACTAAGCATGCAACAAAGGCTGATGCAGACAAATCAAGGATCAACTCGTTTAAAATGTACAATTTGAAACGCCCCCCCCCTCCCGAACAAGTGTTGCGTTTCCGAGAGACAAAACTCAAATATATTCCAAGCACAAAAAGAAATCATAGTTTGTATAACTGAGCACACTTGATCCATTGAATTTGAAGCTACACCTACACCTGTAAATGCCAGTAAAGGTGAAATAAGTTAGGTTACAACAATTCCATGGATATCAAGCTCAAAGGACCAGCAAAACGTATCCATGAAAACAAAACGGGTTGCATATAATGATATAACCCCCCAGACAAGCCAATTTATATCTATTTGGATGATTTTAGAGGTTGGGTGTCTTTGAGAGGCTCAGAAGTTCCTTTAATGGCTATATTCCTCAAACCAATTTCCACTGACTCTTTTTCAGCAGCTTCTTTTTTCCTTCTTTCAGACAATTCCTCGTTGATGGCATCAGGTTGAGTGGAAGTTATTGAGGGCTGAAGAGTACGAGGGCCTGCGTTCAACCATGGATGACTGAGGCACTGAGCAGCTGTTGGTCTCTTTTCTGGGACGAAATCAAGTATTGGAACAAGGAAGTCAACCATGTCCTTTGTGTCTTGCTCACTGAAATTATACTTGTCCATCAGCACCTTATCCATTGGCCAGAATCTCAAATTGCTTATGTGCCTCAAGTCACCATGTCTATTGAAAAATTCTCGAGAATAGCGGCCACCTAGTGCAATCTGAAGACATATACAGATGAAATATCAACATTGACTGATTTTCAGAGTGAAATACAGTAAATTATTATCCTATTTTTCAGTTGTTTTTTTAAGTAGAAAAACTCATTGAAAGTAAAATGGAGTACACAAAATGACGATCTGGAAAATAGTCTGAAACGAAGTTTAAATTTGAATATTGATTCTTGAATATAAGTATTTAACAAAGATACCAATAAACTTCAAAAATTTCCTGCAGTGGAAATAATATCCATACCTTTGGAGGTATCTTCCCAACAAGCTCCATCATCAATGCCAGATGGTCCTGTAAAACAAACGCCTAAATATCACCAAAACAATCCATTGATTGCAGTTTATTTTTAGGTAGCCATCATTGTTTTCAAACATGGTTTTCCACTAAAATAGATATCAAAATTTCCAGCAAGTATAAAGTAAGGAAAAATATATAAAGTTTACACAGAACAACATGGGCCTAGAGTCCCAGTGATTTCAATGTATATCTTTTTTTTTCCCAAAATTTGCTTTAAAATTTCATTGATTAGAACCAAACAGAAGACTGATGAAGCCCCAATTCTAACCAGTAGCGTAACTTCACAGACTGAAAGCTAAAGCCTCCATTTCATCCTCCAGAAGTTAAAAACGAGTACAAAGTGTTGAAATATCCTTAGTAGGTATAAGTGTTCTGCTTACACAAGTTAGCAATGTTCCCAATGAACTTTTTCTTAATTTCCAAATACAAAATGAATTCCAAAAAATGCTGATATAAACGAAAAAGAATTAAGACACAAGCATGATAATATTATTGATCCATGGAGAAGAAGAGAAATAATCTGTTTAGGAGGCAAAATGCTATTCAACTGCCATGGGCATGTCCTTTGTATTATTGCTCCCAGCCCCAGGGCCCATAATATATTTCCCATTGTCAAATTAGAAATTACAAACTGTATAGTTTAAGCAAGGCTTCCAGCAACATAATTTTTAAATTTCTACGAGAAAGAAGTATATTTTACCCAGCCTTCACATGGCATTATAATTGTTTCCAAAAGATAGCATTTGCCTTTTTCCTTTCGAAAAAACAGATATTTATTTAAAGTACGACGAAATATACTCTTCTGCATTCACTCGCATGTAACAAAAGCATGAGGATACAGAATTGAATTGTAATAGCAAAGCAACCAAATGAAAAAGTTAAGCACAAGTGAACTTCTACACTGTTAAAAACACTCAATAGAAAAAAGTTGATGACAGTTGTAAGCATGATGGTGATACTTGATAGCACAATAAAGCAAACCAGCTTGTTTTTAGTAGAAAAGTGGTGCAGTTACCTCATCTCTATCATAGTTGTCACCGCTGTGAGGATCAAAAAGAACATCACCGGTGGCAAGCTCAAAGCAAATGCAAGCAAAGGACCATAAATCTGCTGGGGTTGAGTATTTGGATCCAAGAAGAACCTCAGGACACCTATATTGCCTTGTCTGAATATCATTTGTGAATTGTTTGTAAGTCCAACAAGCACTACCAAAATCAACCAGCTTGCACCTAAGATCAACAGCTGCAAGCAATTTCTTTTTCATGGACCGGCTGCTACTCGTATGACTATGAATTCCTTGTGAAGCATCCTTTTCAAAATTCTTTGTTGATTCATCTTTACTCAGAGAACTATCAGGTTTATCTTCAACAGGTTCAACACTTGATTTTACATCATTGCCACAATCTTCTTGCTCAGGTCCTTTATAATCCTCAGCTTCCTCTGAAGTTTCCCTCCCAACAAAGCCTTGAGCTACCTTAGCCTTCCTCTTCATTTTCTTTTTCTGGTTCTTCAGTGGATCTCCATTCAAAATTTTACTGTCTTGGTAAGTCCCATTCTTAGACGCAGCCTTATCCTTGGTATTCGGAAGGATGAGTGAAGCACCTGATTTCCTAGGATCTTTGGATGGATTTATCAGTGACTGAAGCAACACATTTTCTGGCTTCAAATCAGTGTGTATAACAGAAAGCTCATGATGCAAGTAATCTAAGCCCACCAATATATGAAAACAGATTTCTTTAACCATGTGGAGTGGAATCCCACGATAGTCAGTATATTTAATAAGGGTGAGAAGATTGTCACCCAGGAATTCAAAAACCATACACACATGCTGTCCATTAGGCCCCGAATGCTTAAAATGATCCAAAAGCTTCACAACACATTTCTTATCTTCCAGGTCCCCCTCGGCTATTTGTTTTAGAATCTTTATTTCATCCATTGCAGCTTCAGTGTAATGTTGCGCACTCTTTTGAATTTTAAGGGCAACAAAACGCTGCAAACAAAAAAGAGAGTTCAAACTCCAAAGTTCAACATTTACAAACAGCGACAAGTGAAACATGGTGGATGGTTCGTTTGTTAACTTGTGTCACTTTTGCATTTCAGTTTACATGTTTTCACTGATGAAGGAATCCAATAACAATTAGTCAAATTTAGTAAGCTTGTTGAGTTATTCCGTAACTTATTAGAAAGTTATACTTATCGCGACTTCTGAATAATTAAGAGTGTAAATTTTATACTAACAAGTCTATTAAGTAAGAGAATCTCAAAGGCTTCAGCACCATATTTTAGCACTCTAACATTATCACTTCCTTTAAAAGTCCACGGAATCCTTTCCCTACTCCAACCCAAATGGTCCATTTCCCTTTCAGGGCTTCACTCACCTAGAGTCACTCAATGTAGGACTCCTAACACATATTTTCACATAATTTTCATTTAGCTCCCTACGTTCAAGGTTCTACAAAGTCTTTTCTCATTTCCCACCCTTCCCTCGCAACTAAAACAAGAAACTGGAACACAAAAACAAAACTGTAACATTCTCATAATCATTACTCCAAAAACATCACAGGAAGCAACTAAACGCAAAGGAGTTCTCAAAAAATGAGGAACTAACAATTCAACACAGTGAGTGATCGAAGTCCAAAACATCAAAGCAATTATAACATGAAAACCAAAGTAACGGAGTTGAAAAATGGAGGCACCGAGATGAGAGTGTCCCAAGCGAGCCAGACAGTGGAAAAATGACCCCAACCGAGCTTGGACTGCACGACGTAACGGCCATCGTTGAAAGCATCGCCGATTCTAACGGCATGGTACCCTCCACGCCTGTAATCCTCCATGCATTCCTCCTCTGAACTGTAGTTTTCGTTTCTCTCCATCAAATGTTTAGGTTAGAAATCCCAATTTGATTTGTTTGAGTGAGAGAAGGGATCGGAGTTAGGGTTTTTGAACTTTACCGGGAAAATAAAACCACCGGAATTTATTTGAGAGTGAGTGTAAGGGAACTATAATTATTATTATTGTGGCTGCCATTAACGAATTAAAAATTCTGAAAAAAGGTTTTTCTTACTCCTTCCCTTCTCGTTTGTAACAGTTGGGTTTTAAAAATTCTGACTGTCATTTCTAAAATTCAAAACAATGGCAACAATCCCGGTTAAAATTATTTTAGGTACAAGTAACGGGAAACACATGCACTGTTTTTTATTGTAGTACAAGTTTTATAAAATATAAAATAATTTTATAAAAAGATAATTACAAAAATAAATAATTTTTATAATTTTAGTATGGATGATTTTTTATTATAAAAAGGTAAAATCGAAAAATAATTTTTCATTATAAATAGTTATTTAAATTTAAAAAACTATGGACGTAGAAAAGGTGAATCATTTATTAATAATATAGATTTAAAAACGTAATTATTAAAAGGTAAAACACAGAAGAAATTATAAATAAAAAAGGTAAATCTTCTTCATTAATAATTTAGATTCAACTTTTTTGTGTTTATAATTTTTTTTTTCAATTTTACCCTTCAATAATTACTATTTTAAATTTAAATAATTATTTATAATAATTTTTTTTCTTCTAATTTTACTCTTTGCACATTTGTGCTTGATCCTTTGAAATTCATTGGTACCGGTAATTGTGTTGAAATTTAGTTTGGTATTACTTAGACAGGACTGGAATAACATAATTATCTAGAATTAGGTTATGTATAATTATGCAGACTCACTGAACAAATCTAAGTTAGAGAGTTTCTAACTTGGTAGTCGCTCGCTTTGTGAGAATATACTCGCTGAGGGAACCTAAAGTCAGGGAGCTTCTGACTTGGTAGTCACTTATTGAGTATATGCTCGTTGAGCGAATCCAAAGTTAGAGAGTTTACTAACTTTGTAGTCACTAGTATACACTCGTTGGACGAATTTTGAAAGAAGGCTTAAATACCTTTTTGATCCTCATTTTCGTAATATTTATTGCGGATGGTCCTCATTTTGACAGAATATTTAAAATGGTCCTCATTTTTGCCGAATGTTTAAAATGGTCCTCATTTTCACAATTCGTGTTTTATTTGGTCCTTTTCTGTAACGTCGTTTAAATCATTAACGGAGGATCGTACAGGTGGCACGGTTTGTATTAGGGTGTGTTACGTGTACTGTACATATGGCTAATTAACGTCGTTAATTTTTCAATTTAGGGGAAATTTTGCAATCAGGGAAATTTTTTCATCTTCGTTTTTCTTGAACTCGAATTTGTAAAGGAAGTAGCTAATATTTGTCATTTCATCATTGGATTGCAGTTGCGCTCTTTATTTCAATTTTCCAGTTAATCATCATCAACGAGTTAAGTGGGTTTAGGATTTTCTAGGTTGTGTTTGCTCGTGGGTTAGGGTTTTCGTAATTCTATTTCGGGGTTTGTTTGCACCAACTGCTGAAACTCAAACAACTCAACGACCAAGGAATTAAGTGGAGAGTCAAGCAGCACCACTACCAACACCAGAAGAATCATCTCAGCAGTTTAGGATGAAATTACAAATTAGGAGGAGACCATGATAGCAGCTACAAACGTCTTAGTTATTTTTTGGAATTTCTGATGTAGAATTCATTATTGATGTACTGCATTTTGACTTTCCTTAAACTTCGTTCAATTTCACTTTTGCCAAACATTGATGTA
>Ga0214543_1011684_pt1 | contig 12152 bp, 16 predicted proteins | sample CNSS2metaG_FD_160094 | JGI IMG/M metagenome (GOLD analysis project Ga0214543, IMG submission 160094) | Root nodule microbial communities from cowpea collected in UCLA plant growth center, Los Angeles, California, USA - CNSS2 | ecosystem: Host-associated > Plants > Roots > Nodule | place: USA...
TGAATTTAGTTATGAGTTTTGGCGCGCTATCTTAAATAATTGAAATTTTCCCGCGTTGGGATTTTTATCGAGATAGCTATTTAATGCAATTATTTATTTTAATATTTATTTCTAAGTAATATTCCCTTGGGATGTTACATCCCACATCTCAAATTTTGCACCAGAATATTGTCCACAAGTATGAAAAGTAACAGAGGACAAGTATTTCCCTCCATCATACATATGTAAGCTAAAGTCAAAATTTGCAATCAGCACTGTCATCTTCCTATCACATTTTACAATTCATCTCAACAAAAGCTATCTACTTTTAAATACATCAAAGACTTCAAGCCAGTAATTGCGGTGGATATTGTCGTGGTCCATAAACCAATCACATATGTAATGTTGTCTCAGTTCTTGAAGTTCCTCCTGCAACATGGAATGAACTTATTATAAAATACTTGGACTAAAAACCATGACAGCATAACGAAATCCAAAAAATGCCACTTACAGAAGTGTAGGCGGGGAAGTATTTGTCACCAAATTTGGTTTCACCATCCCATAACTCAATATATCTCAACACCAACATGCCACAATCATATCTCGGAATATGTAAACATTTGTTAGGTCAGATTATCAAGTAAATAAACTAATATTCGGTCAAATGTCAGGAAAAAATTGGCACATACAAATTTGGTTGTAGTGAAAGATCTTGGGTTAGGACCTCAAATTTTGGTTGATCAACATCACAGTGATTTAGAAGTAAACCAAATAAAATCCCCATGTTACGCACCTTCAAAAATGTAAACACAAAATATAAACATACATTTTACAAATGAATACCTAAATTTTGTAAGAGAACCATCTATTTTAAGATGTGACTTACGATCGCATTGTCTATTCTTTTACGTCCTTGTCGTTTACTCCCAAGAGAGTCAAGCACAAAAAATTGGCGTGTGCGACAATTGATTGCATAACACCACCAATGTTGCTCATGGATTATAGGAGCAAAGACCTTCCAAGAACAAAACAGAAAAGTCATACAACATCCACATTTGGTAGTTAATAAATAAAATTACAAATATTCATACTTACAAAATCTGCTGTCAATATATCGTGTACTGAAACTAGTCCACGTGTAAGGAAATTGTTGTAGTCCCCTAAAACCCATTCACGTCTCTTTGCCTTGACCTTTCTACTATCTTCAATAACTACGGTCTTTATTAAAAATATCAGAATAACATTTCCAAAACCCATCATGAACAACATACATGAAATATATAAACTTTAAAAACAATTAAAATTATAATACCGTATACAAAGTACCAAACACAACTCTCTTGATCACCCCATTCAATTTTCTTTGTCTATACATGAAGTTGTTGCAAGCAAACAAAATGGCCTGACAACATTTTAAACCAACAATGTCATTTCATTAATCAAAATAAAAAATTTATAATATTAGAACAACAAAGGGCTTTACCATGTTGCAAAGTTTTCCTCGAGGACGAAATCCACAGCACTCAACTGTGGTTAATATCTGGTGATTTATGTCAACCACCGTTTGCCTGAAAAGGGACAAATTTACAATTAACTATATAACGATTGAAATAAAAAAATCAAATTGATATCCACAATAGTAACGACCAACCTGCCATCTTGTGAGACAAGAATGCGATACAATTCACTTAAGTCAACATCCAAAGAACATTTTCCTGGTTCCACATACGGAATAATTTCCATACCATGAGGATTGTATTCAGGACTACCTTGATCGTACTTATTAAAATGACGTGCTTCTGCCTTCTCAAGATCACAGCCATCACCTATATCATGGGAAGCAGGTTCAACTTGATGAAAGGAAGATGGGTTCTCAAAATCACGTGATTGTGGCTCCTCGTCATCAAAGGCATGACCTTTATCAAATGAAGAGGGTTGAGGTTGATGGGACGAAGATGGGTTGTCAAAAGGACGACATTGGGGCTCCTCAACATCAAAGCGATGACCTTTATGAAAGGGAGAGGGTTCAGGTTCCTGAAAGGAAGATGGGTCAGGTTCTTGACCTCCACAAGCGTACTCTTCTTCCATATTGCTAAGCTGATCTTTTAGTTGTCGAACAACCCTATAATTTCTTTTCAACTTCCTTTTGCACCATTGCTTAAATTTACTAAATGACATGTCATCTACTCCTTCTTTTGGGATGTCTTGTGCACGTACATTTAAGGCTTCACGAACAACATCAATGTTTTTTTCGTCTTCAGTTAATTCCCAGTCAAGAACAACCTGCATAATGATGTCCAACCTTTAAACTTTGTTCCTACACAGAATACAACTTAATCAAGTAAAATAAAACGAATGCAATACAACACCTTTTTAGATTCAAATGCGGATTGTATTCCGTGAGTCCTAATCACCAACGACGGCCAACTCAAAATTCTCGGGAAGATAACGTCACCTTCATAAGACCCCACAGAAAGTAGTCGACAAACCAAAAGCTGATAAAAATATATGCAGGAAATAATTAGTCGTTTACATCACTAACAGAAGGCAAACAAAAAAAAATTGGCTTGAATAATAGATACCTGAAAAACAGCCACGGACCCAGCTACAGTTATGGCTGACGTGTTTTGATCTTGCCTTAAAGTGTGGTAAGCACGATTGAAACCTTCAACCAAAAAACTATGGACAGACCTTGACCAGTTGTATTGATTCAAGTTGTCAAGGTTATCCAATAATGTAAATGGCATGTTTGTGACAGTCCTAGAAGTCCTAGGGAAATACAGAAGAGCAAAACACAACAACAAGTACAAACGACAAACATTGTCTACATTGTCAATGTCATTGTCATCGCCACTTTGTAAATAAAAGTATATCCTATTAACAATGTCATCTATTGTTATTGGTTCATGTTCAAATAATGATTTTATCACCCCGCACACAACACTATTGAATTCTACATCAACTCCAACAGCATTGAGACCCAAACAAACACAAACATCTAAAACAGACAACCGTACCAAATGTTGCCTGATACATATGCTTTCATGTTCAGGGACCCACCAACTAAGTGTGTGTTTTAACAAAACTCCATTGATATCCAACGGTTTCACCATGTCAACACACCACCTAAATGGAGTGCCTCCAATTTGAGACCGATGGCTTGGTCTCAATAATCCATTAACTTTAACAATGTAGTTTGTTTTACAACGGTGTCGAACCACAACCTAAAAAACATATGAAATTGTTAAAAAAACATGTCAGAAAACATCCACAAATGAACTTAATGAACTACAATAGAAAAAATGTAAAATGAATAGTGAACAACTTCTCCTTACGACTTCTCTTGCCACTGAAGCAAAGTACTGACCTGAAACTTTGTTATACTTATCTTGCAACCCAAGCGCAATTATGATGTAACCCACAAAACAGTTTTTGGATAAATGAAGCTGACAGATTTTCGAACTTATCTTGCAACCAAAGAACTATTAAGGTATAACCCAAACAACAGTTTTTGCACAATCTAAAATTGATGGATTATGGAAGTCAAAGTTAACAGACAATTTTATCCCTTGCTAAAATAGCACACACAATCCCATTTCTTTATAAGAGGATGTTACTTCATTTGGGGAAAACAAACTATCCAACATTTTAAAATTTATCTTCCAACCGAACACCAATTAAGGTGTAACCCACGAAACATATTATGCACAACTTACAATTCACACATATTGGATTTGCAAAACAACAAAAAATTCTACCACTTGCAAAAAGGTTGGACCCCAACAATGCACACCAAGACCAGACCCCATCCCACTTCTTCTAAACAAGTTGTTTGTTCATTTTGTGAAAAAATAGCATGCAACAATTGTATATTTATCCAGGAACCCAAGACCAATTATGGTGAAACCCACCAAACACATTTTCCACAAATGAGATATGACAGATTTTGGAATTACAAAACAGCACACAATTGTACCTCTGACTAAAAGGTTCGACCCCAACAATGCACACCAATACCATAAAGATTTGGGAGCCAAATTCAATTGGGATTTTCCTCCAAAAGATCACCCACTTCCGGAGTGGACATCTTATTTTTCATCTGACACTTATAAAGCTTAAAAGTATATGAAAAATATAAGTGTAAATGCACAACAAAAATCCAATAATCGCAAACATTTACCTTCCTTGACACACCCTCTTCTTCTTCTGCCATAGGTATCCAAAATCTCCTACTAGAGTAAACAGTTTATATACGGAATTGCAATTAATAAACAACAAAAACCACAGCCAAACAATATTTCGCGATTAAACAAAAATACACAATTTAAAAAGCCATCAACAATTACTTGGAATAGTGGAAGAGAGGGTAATGGAAAAGGCTCGTCAAGTTGCAACAAAATGGAGCTTGCTCCTGGAACGTGCTCAGCCCGTGAGAGAGACAGCACAATCGCGCGAAAATGCGTGTTTCACTGTCCTGGAAAGAGAGTACGATGGATTGATGACGTTCACTGCTGGACTGTGGCTTCAGTCGCTGCCATTGGGCTCGACTTCTTCTAGTGATTGAAAGTGAGGGAAAGATAGAGGGGAGGTTGAGGTGTTGATGAACACGAGTGCGTGAATAAGAAAATGGCAGGTGAGGATAACCAGTGGGGGGCAGCGGTCGTGAATAGTGAACGTCAATGAAGTGTGCAAGTGAGCCTCACCGATGGTGACCGTTGAAATTGGGGCAAAATTTAGGTTAGGTTATGAAATTGGGGATTTGGGAGTGTGGAGAGGGATTCGGGGATTGACAAACGAAGAAGAAAGCTGCGGTTTCTCGGGTTAGGGTTTCTCGCACACAGGGGTTTTGGAGTGAGAACAATGACGCCGGAAGGGGTTCGGGTGCGGGAGGGGATTTGTGGAGCGGTAAGGGATTTGAAGTCGTGGAGCAGAACTGTGTGTGGTGCGGGAAGGGTTATGTACGGCGGCGGTTGCGGGATCACGTCCACCAGAGGTGTGTGGGTGTGCGGGACGATGGTTGTGGGGCGCCGGTTTCGTGTCTGTGTGGTGCGGGGAAGGGAACTGGCCTCTCCATTCAGTGTTCTGTGTCAGTCGCGAGTAACGGGTGCGGGGAAGGGAACTGGAACTGGGCGCTTTCGACGAACTGGGGAAAGGAACTGCGAGATTTGGGGAGAGTGGAGAAGCGGTGGAGCGGTGGAGAGTTTTCAAAAACGAAAAAATGTTAACGTTTGCGCTGGTGTGTGAGGAGTGGGAAAAGGCTGTGACAACACGCGTTTGTGCGGGAAATGTTGTCTCTGAATGCCAATTTCATTTTTCTGTTCAAAAATAAAAAATAAAATCCAAATGCTGCTGCCACGTCAGGTGGTCATGAAAGTGGTGAAAATGGGGTGTCAATGTATCATTACATATACTTTTAAGCTGTAGAAGTGTCAGAGGAAATAAAAAAGTGTACTCCGCGCGTGGGTGATCTTTTAGAGAGAAAATCCCAATTCTATTTGGCTTTCTAGAAGTTGCCATTTTTATACCCCATTTCTTTGCACCCACCAAGTTTCCTAAAAGCTTCACACAGAACCCATTTTTCCCTTCTTCTTTGAACATTGTCACCCATAAGGTAAGAAAACAAAGCCCCTTCCCTTCTAATCTGCACATTGCAACCCATAAAGCTAGCGAACAAAACCCCTTTTGTTGTACTCCTTACATTACAAACCATAACCCTTCTATCCCCTTCTTCCCTTCTTTTCTTTGGACTGAATTTTACAAGCCCTAAACAAAGGGTTTTGGTCGTAATTTTTGTCTGTCCAATGCACAAGACATTGGGGGTTTTGCGGAGATGAATGTTGTTATTCATTTACTTTGTCACCTAAACTTAGGTTGTAAGATAAGTTTTAAAATGTTACAAGCTAATTTTTCCCCAAATTAACTTACACTTGGTTTAGAAGAAATGGGATAGGGTCTGGTATTGGTGTGCACAACTGGTGCCCACCCTTTTAGTAAGGGAGAAAAGAGTGTGTTCTTATGCACTTCCAAAATCTGTCAATTTTACTTTGTGCAAAAACTCCTTTGTGGGTTACACCTTAATTGCTCTTGGGTTGCAAGATAAGTTTAAAAATGTTGCAGACTAGTTTTTCCTTAAATGAACTTACACTTGGTTTAGAAGAAGTGGAATGGGGTCTAGTATTGGTATGCACAATTGGGGTCCACCCTTTTACTAAGGGAAACAAATTGTGTGTTCTAATGCACTTTCAAAATATGTCAATTTTATTTTGTGCAAAAACACATTCGTAGGTTACACCTTAATTATTCTTGGGTTGCAACATAAGTTTAAATTGTTGCAGGCTAGTTTTTCCCTAAATTAACTTACATATGGTTTAGAAGAAGTGGGATGGAGTCTTGTATTGGTGTGCACAACTGGTGTCCATCTTTTAGTAAGGGAGAAAATTGTGTGTTCTCATGCACTTCCAAAATCTGTCAAATTTACTTTGTGCAAAAACTCCTTCGTGGGTTACACCTTAATTGCTTTTGGGTTATAGATAAATTTAAGAATGTTGCAGACTATTTTTTTCCCAAAGGAACTTACACTTGGTTTATAATAAGTGGGATGGGGTCTGGTATTTGTGTGCACAGTTGAAGTCCACCCTTTTAGTAGGGGAGAGATTTGTGTGTTCTTATGCACTTCCAATATCTGTCAACTTTTTTTATGCAAAAACTCCTTCATGGGTTACATCATAATTGTGCTTGGGTTGCAAGATAAGTTTAAAAATGTTGCAGGTTAGTTTTTTTCCAAATGAACTTACACCTGGTTTAGAAGAAGTGGGATTAGGTTTGGTATTAGTGTGCACAACTAGGGTTCACCCTTTTTGTAAGCGAGAGAATTGTGTGTTCTCATAACTTCTAAAATTTGTCAACTTTATTATGTGCAAAATCTCCTTCATTCAAAAATGGGAGGGGCTTCATTCACTAGCTTTACGGGTTGTAGTGTGCAGAGTAGGGAAGGGGCTTCGTTTTCTTACCTTATGGTTGGCAATGTTCAGTGAAGAATGGAAAATTGGGTTCTATGAGACTTGGTGGGTGCGAGAAAATGAGGTCCCAAAAATGGCAACTTCCAGAATGTCTAAGAGAATGGGGATTTTCTGCCCAAAAGATTACTCACGCGCGGAATGGACTTTTTTTATTTCCTCTAACACTTTTACAGTTTAAAAATAAATTAAAAGTTAAAATTAAATTGCAAAAGTTCAATCCACGTTCGGTGGTAAGAGAAGTGGTAAGAAAAAGTAGTCAACTAATCATTTTTCCTTCCAAAAATTCATTCTTATACCATGCTGCCACATATATTTTTTCTCTCTCTCTCTCACACTCGTGGGACTCACTCTACTCACATTTTTTCTCTCTCGCACACATACACCGGTGGGACCCACACTCCATTCATCCCTCACTTCAGTCACCATCACTCACCATTCATCATTCACTCATCCCTCACATCACTAAACCTCAATGCACCACTCATGTACCCGGTTTTTTTTCTAGCCTAGCCAAATTTGCCTCCATAATTATAAAACTAGGCAAGTTTAAAAAAAATTGAAATTGGGCAAATCGTGCCAGTTCCACACGATTTCATATGAAGAAATCGTGTCTCCCTAGCCCACTTTTCTATATCAAATGGTCAACTCTAAAATCATGAGAGGTTAAGACGATTTTCAACTTAAAATCGTGTGGGGTCAGACGATTTTCATTATAATCGATTACGAAGGAGCTAATCAATTACAAATTGATATGTTGTGCTCCTGGTATTCTATAATCGATTACAAACTCCATGTAATCGATTATCAGATAAGTCAATACCCAAAAAATTTATTACAACCACATTACTAAGACTTAGAGTGTTTTGATGTTGAAGGGACGTCTTTGACAATAAACTCTGAGATCACAATCCATCTTTCACGTTCTTTTGCTGTGTGCAGTGGCGGAGTTTAACCGTAGATTTTGGAGGGGCCAAAATAATATATTCTCTTCTATTCCGTGTTTTAGTTGTGATAAATATATAAATAAATGAATCCATTTTTTTATTATTTATTTATATACCTATCTAAAATAAAGCAGAAGAAATTTTAGCCATTTGCATCAAGCTCAAACTTCCTTCTTGCATACGCGCTCCTCCGGACGAACATACGAGAATAAGAGGTAAAAGTTGATTAGTAGCATATTCTACCAAACGGGTGATTTTCTCACCTACTACGGATCCCATGCTACCTCCCATAAACTTAAAATCCATAATACCAATTGCTACAGGAATACCATTTACTTGACTTGTCCCTGTTTGAACAGCCTCAGTTAATCCTGTTTTTCTTTGATAAGAATCAATACGATCTTTATAAGGTTCTTCTTCTGAATGAAATTCAATGGGATCCAGAGAAACCATGTCTTCATCCATAGGGTGTTTAAGAATAAACATAATTATTTAAAAGAAAGTTCAAGAATAAAAATTATTTATCAAAATGTAATAAAAGATTGAGACTCTGTTCTTATGAACTGATTTACTATTGAAGAGAATTAGCGAAGATGGATTTGCACTGATTATTGATGTTCGTTTTCAATTATTTGCGAGTGATGGAAAGCGTGTATTTGCGAGATTGTTTCATTCTCCCATCTTCTTGAAAAGCGCGGATTTAAAGGTGATAAATCATATTTTACCATAATAACCCTATTTTATCATCATGTAAGGGTGGAAAATCAACAATGGTGGAATGGCTTGGGCACCTCCATGGTAAGATTGTGGTTTTCTTCTAAACAAAGCGGAAAAAATGGACATTGACTAAAACATTTCCCAGACAGGTATTTCCTTCACTGTCAAAAAGTTTTGAATTTTTTAATTCATATGTTAATTTCTAAATAAAATGGAAAAATAAATAAATCAAGATGAAAACAAAACTATTTTTAAAATACAAAATAAATAATAAAATGTGATTTTTACATTTTAATTTAACCACTATATTATTTAATATCTAAATATTTTATATTTATTTTTATATCAAATGCATTTTATTCTTTATTTGTTATTTAATAACTTCAAAACTATTCATTAACCTCTTCTCTAAAAAATATTATTTCAACTCTTCCAAAGATTATTTTATATTATATTTATTAATAAGGGTAATTTAGTAATCTTTAATTTTTATTTATTAAAATATTTTTTTTCTATTACATCAATCAAATCCTTCACAAACTTTCACAAAAATTATTCTCAAATTCACTCTACAATCATCCTCAAATCCATAAAAAAGAACAACATAAATATCACTTTCTAATCAACCCAAATCAATCATCTTCCTCTTCCTCAAATCATCACTCCTATGAGAACACACCCTGAGAGATGTAATTATTTAAAAAAAAAATATATAATAATCAAGTGATAATTTTGTTAAGATTTTTTTTTTCTTATTTCAATTTTGAATGAAAGACAATAATAAAGCATTAATAGATTGTGAGTGTGTGAGATGGAGGCATGGAAGTAGGATTTACATATGCTTCAAGTATTTACCTCACTAATAATCGATTACATGGAGTCTAAAATGACAGAAACACAGCATAGCCTTTTGTAATCAATTATGCTTCTTCATAATCGATTATAATGAAAACCGTCTAATCTCCACAAGATTTCAAGTTGAAAATCGTCTTGACGTCCCGTGATTTCATAGCTGACCAATTGACACATAGGAAAATTCGTTAGGGGGACACAATTTCTTGTATGAAATCGTGTGGGACGGCACAATTTGTCCAATTTCAATTTTTTTTAAAACTTACTTATTTATGTAATTATGGAGAAAGATTTATCTAAATTAGAAAAAAAACCCATGTACCCCCCCCAATTCTCACATTCACGTAAAACAGACACTCACATGCACTCTCTTTTTTTCCTCTCACTAACGCACTATAACAACACATGCACCCTAACTTTCTCACGTAACACCCTAACAATCATCACTCACTAAGCCCATTAAAACACCACTCACGTAACACCGTCACAGCACCTACACTCTACACACACCTCACTGCACCTCATGCACTCACGTAAACTCTCTCACTGCTCCACATTTCTCTTTATTCACGCACATAGCAAACTCACTACACTCTTTCTTTTTTTTACTCTCACTGCACCATACACTCACTCATGCAACACTCACCCCATGCACTCATCTCACTGCATCATGCTCCCACTCTCTTTTCCCTCACCCCATGCACAGCTCACATAATCTCACAAAACCTCACATCATCCTTATCACCCACTGATACACTCTCTCCCGCATGCACTCACACCTCACCGTGCGCACTCTTTTTTCTCACCCACAACCACACCTTACGTAACACACTAAACCACTAACTACACGCTAACCCACGTGCTCCGCACTAACTAACTTCTAACCCTTTCATTTTAATCATCCTAACGGAAACAATTGGCTTCATGCACCCCACGGTTCAATGAATGTGTAACAAACTTAACCATTAAAGTGACGTTTCGATGGCTGGAAATATTATAAAAAGGGGAGAGCCAAAGGAGAAAGGGGATCGAAGTTTTTGAAGTTTCGAGGAAATACTGGTGGGTCTTCTTGGGAGGAGAAAAGGGAGGAAAGCAGAAAGGGCTGGGAAAGAAACGGAGAAGAGAAAACGCTGCTACGAAATTGAGTGATTGCTTTCACTTATTCGCGGAAGTATTTCACGTTTCCTTTCTGTTTTCTGTTTCTCGGTTGAATTTCATGGCAGGAATGGGGTGATTTATGGACTTGTTTTTCAGCCACTATATGTTCTAGGATTGATTTCATTTGAAGGTTTAAATGCATTATATTGTTGTTTTATGTGTGATTGAGCATAAGAGTTTCAGGATTCATAGTTCCCTTTGACGTAGGAAGTTGGTATTACTCATGTGGTCATGGCAAGTTTGAAAGTTTGTAAGAGTTGGATTGATTAATTGTTGCAGGAAGAATGGAATTCATGGGTTTACCTTATGAACATGATTGTTATTTTACTGAACTGGAAAAAGTAGATGTTGTTTTTTGGGTTAATTCATGAATTTGGGAATGCATGGTACGAATGTTTAAAGTTGGCAGGGCGTTTTATTAAAGTTGAAGTTGAAATAAGAAAAGGAGAACCCTAGGAATAAGGGTTTCAAATTTATTGGAATTTGGATAATTTGGAATGGGTTCTCTAATGTCTTCTCTAACTTGTTTAGAAAACGTTTAAGGCTTATTCTAAGATAAACAAGATTTGTTTGAAACATCTTGGTTGAATTTGATTATATATATATATATATATATATATATATATATATATATATGTATGTATGTATGTATTGTGTTTATGTGCAACAGATTAATGGTTAGCTTTATTTTCATGCTTTAGTATTCGAGGAAGCTCACTTCGGATTCATAGGGAGACTACTATTGTTTTGGTCTCATTTTTACGCTAATAATTTTCAGGTTTACTATTTTCTAGATATATTCAACCGTATAATTTAATATTGATGCGTTTCGGAATCTCAGGCGAAATTAATGAAACTGTTATTATATTCTTTTTCACGTTACTTTAATTCGTTAGTGATTCTTTTAAAAGAAATGATGCATTGCTTGTGTTTTTATTTGAGCTCAATAGAATTATACAATCGGAATTTAACACATAGTATATTTGAATATATGATTAAAAGACACAAGGGTAATTTTATAATATAACTTTAAATGTGTGGAGAATGGTGCTAAGTCTTATATATTCAAGTAGCCAGATTTGTTTCAAAATGGTAAGGCATTCATATACTAGGGAATTATTGTGTATGTTTATTACCTCTTTGACAATTGTATTTGTGCCGTTTTCATATTTTTACTTTTTTTTAGATGTTTAATTTTCATACATGCTTGGAATCATATCGCTAAAAATTAATTATCAAGTAAACTTTCTTGATAATTAAATATTATAATCTTAAATAACTTTTAATTATAATATGAAGTTTTGGATTTTCTTAATAATTAAATATTTTAATTTTAAATAAATTTGATTATCAGTTTCGGACTTAATTAATGATTGACTTTTTCATATATTAGAAAATTTAATTATTATGTCTAGTTTTAGACTTGTTTAATGGTAATTTTTTTATCATGTTGAGTCTCAGATTCACTTGATAAATATTAATA
>Ga0214543_1011686_pt1 | contig 12147 bp, 6 predicted proteins | sample CNSS2metaG_FD_160094 | JGI IMG/M metagenome (GOLD analysis project Ga0214543, IMG submission 160094) | Root nodule microbial communities from cowpea collected in UCLA plant growth center, Los Angeles, California, USA - CNSS2 | ecosystem: Host-associated > Plants > Roots > Nodule | place: USA...
TTTATATTTTCTTTTTTTTTTTTTTTTTTTTTTTTTTTTTTTTTTTTTTGCTTGGTAGGGAGTGGGGAATCAAACTGAAGTTTGGACTAGTGATGGGGGAAATTTGTTGGGTGGAATGTTCATGGCTTGTGCTTTTCTTTCGTCCTTCTCACATTTTTGTAGTACGAAGCGCAAGTGAGGTGATTTTGAGCCTACTCAAACAAAGATGCCTTGGATATATTTTAATAGGGACTTTCTTGTGTAGTTGTCAGCAGTTGAGTCTGATGACCGAATGGCTAGCTTTGCTCGTTCCTTCACCTTGTGAACAAAGACTAGCCTGGCTGAAGCTTTTAGATGCTACACACTTATAGTTGGTTTCTCATCATTTGCTCAACTACTTGAGTTATTTGTTAAAACAGAACAGTGTTCTTGCTTAAAGAGAACTTTTTTATTTAATTACTGTACTGTGCACTCATTTTGCCCAGCAAACATTAGCAAATGGTAATGGGTTGTCATACTGACTGGTGGTTATTAGGTCTTGCATCTAAAAATGTTTTAGTAGGATGATTAAGGATCTCAAGTCATTATTATTTATGCCTTCATATTTGAAAGATAAGATAATGATGGACAGAAAGAAGTATGAATGATACAGCTAGAATGGTTGGTGATAAATTATGTTGATGCATTGATGGATACGCTTTCTTTAGTGCTAATTGCTTGCACTTATGTATTCAAATATTGGAACAGACACATATGCCATCATGTACCATTGCACAGTGTATTTCGCTTCATCTACGGTATGAAGAACCATAAATCAGTCAGAACTTTAGCTGCATTATCGACTGATAAAGGTAATTAGAACATACTTTTGTAAGCTCTTGATAATTTATTTGTGTATAACTTCATTTTTTAAGTATGGTTATCCCCTTTCTCTTGGCTACTAATTTCTTCCTTTTGATTTGCTTTTGAATTGTTGGATACTCATGACAACAGCATTGTTGAAGTCCAAATCATATAATTGTTTTTAATATATTTGTAAAATAAGATATATGATCACTTCAATTTTTCATAGTCAAGTTGGGAATGGAAGATATCATGAGTTTGAGGTAGAATATTGAGTAATAATTTACAAATTTGAATTACATATAATTACCATAAAAATATTTGATGTAACAAATTAATTAAGATCTTTGGATTTGAGTTTGAAGGTTGACTCAACTCACAAGATGGGTCCTTCATGCTGCAATGAAAGCATACCCATGGATGACCAAATTAAGGTGGCTTTGAAACACTCCTTCTCATGATTAGGGCTACCAGCTTAAGGAATACTTTTAAACTTACCCTCTTCCATGGTATGCAATTAAGGCAGGTCTGGTGGATTGCAATTAAGACAACTTCCCAACATAAGACAATCAACCTTCAATCCATTAAATAAAGGGATTTATTTCGAGCTAAATAGGCAATTACTTCTAAGATTTTGGACTGAACTGAACCCCATTAAGCTAACTTATAAGGTGATGACTATCCAAACTATATAAACTCTATTCAAGTCATATTTTTAGTCAATGTGGAGTAAACCACCACCTTGAGGTTGCAAGTAAGGCAACCCCCACGGTGGTGCAACTAAGGTGGGCTAAGGGTGCCCATAATTAAAGCAGCTTTACAATTTCCTTTTTTGTTGATTATGTTTGCTTTTTATATCTCCCTGGATCATATTCTAAATTTTCAATGTTGGGCGTTTGAATAAAGTCATTTCCTCACAGTTAGGAATTAAGAGTTAGAACATGTGCTTCATCCTTAAGTTGTGTTAGAATTATATTTCTTGCATCCTTGCCTTTGCTGATTAAGAAAATTAAAGAATTAGCTTGATGGATTATTATGTTGATAAATACTACTTCCTTCTATCCACTTCTTATGACACATTAGAGAAAAAATATGTTCCAAGGTAATTGTCATTTTATAAAACTAATGATGCAATAAAATTTTTTCTAGAACTACCCTTAGTGGAAGTACTGTGTGGTAGTAGGAGTAAATGAATAATTAATTAGAGAGATTAAGGGCATATACATAATGTTTTTATGGAATTCAAAATATTGATTGCATTCCTTAATACTTGTGTCAAAATCTTAATAATATAGTGGAACGGAGGAAGTATTCAATAAGCTTCTATAAATATGTTCTTAAGCAGTAGTGGAGTATGCCCCTTAAAATTTCAAGCGATTGTAATATAATTGGAAGCAAACTTTATGAATAGAGAGCAATTTTATTTTTTTTTTTGTGAAATGGAGGAAAAAGCCAAAAAAGTTGACCTAGATGATGTATTGCAGAGGTAAATGCTGCATACAACCGTAACAACCCCTGTTCTTGATGTTTGCTACATTTTTCTAGAGATTTTGATTTTAAAGAAAAAAAAAATACTTGGAACTGTGTTCATACTCCTCTTCATCCTTTTATATAATCTAAAGATTGTTCCTCATTCTGCATTTTTACCATCAAATAACCCCTCTCAGTAATATACATTTTGCATGGGTACAAAATCTACCTTTTGGTAAATTAGTGTTCAAAATCATGCTGTCTTTCTTAATATATTTCACTCCATTTTAGAATGAATGAATAACAGACCTGGGCTGTCTGATTTCGCAGGAAAGTCAGCCACTAATGTTGATGAGTTATGCAAGATCATTTGGACTGTGGAAGCAGATTTAGAAGATGGTCACCTCCTGTATCTAACTGGTGATCTTGCTGTATTAGGCTGCTGGAAACCAAACATGGCTGTACTATTGTCTCCTACAGAGCATGCTAACATATGGAAAGCGGAATTTCCGGTAATTTTGGCGGACTGTCTAACGTAAACTTATATGTTTATTTTGTTGTAAAGAAACTGTTGAGAATAAAGAAAATAGGGATTGAGATTAATCTCCCTTGTGTATAAACCACACATAGGGTAATCTATTTATAATAGAGAGAGTCAAGTAAAAAGAGTAACTGAAAATAAAAAGATTAAATAGAAGATATTGTTTGATATTGTGGTTATCAATATCTAACAATATCTTAATAATATCAAACAATATCTAACACTCCCCCTCAAGCTGGAGCATACAAATCGTATGTGCCAAGCTTGTTACATATATAATCAATTCTAGGTCCCCGTAAAGACTTAGTAAAAATATTTGCTAACTGATCACTTGAGTTAACAAACTCAGTTTTGATGTCTCCAGACATAACTTTTTCCCTAACGAAATGACAATCAATCTCAATGTGTTTGGTCCTCTCATGAAAGACAGGATTAGAGCTAATATGAAGAGCAACCTGATTGTCACACACAAGTGTCATTTGAGTAACATCTCCAAATTGTAACTCTTGAAGCAATTGCTTGAGCCAAACAAGTTCACAGGCAGCTAAGGCCATAGCTCTATATTTTGCTTCTGCACTGGATCTTGCTACAACACTCTGTTTCTTACTTTTCCACGAGATCAAGTTACCACCAATGGAGACACAATACCCAGATGTAGATATATCAAACAATATCTAACAGAAACAATACTTAAAACAAGTTTAAATGAGATGTTTCTACATTAACATTGAGTTTTTCTTTTTTTTTCATCTTGCTCTATACCTGTGCCCAGTTATGCGTTTCTCATGCACAAATTAAAATACAAAGCAAATTCAGTGTATTGCGAATATTAGAAAGACGCTACTTCAATAGGGATGAATTATATCTCGAAACCTTTCTTTTGTCTCCGGAAATCCGTAACCCAACTTCCCTTGAAAAGCTAATCCTGTCTGTTGAAGATTCTGCAGTTCCTGTTAATACAACTATAGTTTATATTTTCATAGTAAATGATAGGAGACCTGTTGCAACTAAATTTTTAATCCTCCCCATAAAAAAATTTCTTCCATTAAAATTTTGTTAGATTATTATATGAAGCTTTGATAGCTTGTAGTACTGTATGAAGATCAAAATACGCATTTTTATTAATTGACTCGGTTCTAATTTGTGATTGCAGATTGCTTTTGGCTTGAACTTTAAATATAACTATTTCATTAAGGGTAAAGTGAAGTCCTCAAATGACATTATTTGGAGGCCTGGACCAGCCTTTTCTCTGTCAGTACCTCTAAAAGTCATTGAAGACAATAAAATAGTGGTCAGGGATTCATGGATTAGATCGTATTCCCAAATGTCATCTACTCATTCACGGAGCCCCTTCACAGAGGAAACATATCTTCTTGAGCAACCCTCTATTTCTTTCCTGAGCGAAGGTATAACTTAGTGTTTTTACACTATTATTGAAATATTTGCTTTCCTAATATGTTTCTGAACACTCAAATGCTTCCAGTGGTTTGACAGATGATGGAAGGATTGAGAGTCTCCTTGAAAATGACATCCTAAATTTTGAGACACTTGGTTTGGAAGATCAATTACTTTACAACAATGAAGATGGCTTGGTGATTGCAAATGACAAGGATTTCCAGTCTACTAATATTCTTTCTGAGAATTACCAGCCTGTTGAAGAACCCTGGCTACATTCATTCCCTTTCATTCCCTCTAAGGATAAAATAGAATCAAACAAATCTGAAACTGGTGACACTGTAGAAGAGAAGGTGAAGCTGGTAGATAGAGAAAAGTTGTTACTTGAAGAAAGTAGTAATATACTGTCAAAAGAATCAATTGCAACCATTATTCTTATTAACTCATCAATATGTACCATGCAAAGAATTGCAGTACTAGAGGATGAAAAATTGGTTGAATTATTATTGCAACCAGTCAAGAGTAACGTGCAATGTGATAATGTATATGTCGGGGTGGTCACAAAGCTTGTTCCTCATATGGGTGGGGCTTTTGTTAATATTGGGAATTCTAGATTTGCTTTTATGGATATTAAACAAAATAAGAAGCCATTTATATTCCCTCCATTTCGTCAAAGGACAAAGAAACAAGAGATTGATCTTGAGGGAAAATATGAGCATGCATCTCATGAAGGAGAGGATGGTTATTTAAAATCTGCACTCAATGACTGTGATGAGCATGACGGAGAGGATGACTTTTATATTTCTGAAGTTCTTAAGGAAAACGTAAATGGGAGCATGGTTGACGATGAAGTAGAAGCTGACTTTGAGGATGATATAGAGGGAAGTGATGTTCAAGTAGAAGGAGAAGCAAATAACAGTCCTCTTGCTGTAGGTATGAATGGGTCTGTTAACTCTCTTATGTTGCAAACAAAAGATACAAAGAGAGGCACCCACATGGCTTCTGGAGAAAACAAATGGAGCCAAGTTCGCAAGGGAACCAAAATAATTGTCCAAGTTGTCAAAGAGGACCTTGGTACAAAGGGTCCCACTCTGACTGCTTATCCTAAACTAAGAAGTAGATTCTGGGTATGTGCTATGATTGCATCTTACATAGAGTTTGATTATATATCATTGCTATCTTACGTAAATTATCTATAGTGTGTTTCTTCTGAATACGACTCTGAATTGCAGGTTTTACTTGCATGCTGTGATAAAGTTGGAGTCTCCAAAAAGATTTCTGGTGTTGAGCGCACGAGGTTGAAGGTTATAGCAAAGACATTGCAGCCTGAGGGTTTTGGCCTTACTGTAAGAACTGTTGCCGCTTGTCAATCTTTCGAGGAACTGCAGAAAGACTTGGAAGGTTTGCTTTCAACCTGGAAAAATATAATGGAACATGCAAAGTCTGCTGCTCTTGCTGCTGATGAAGGGGTGGATGGAGCTGTTCCTGTACTTTTGCACAGGGCAATGGGTCAAACTCTCTCAGTGGTCCAGGATTATTTCAATGAAAATGTTAGTTCTGTGACTAGTTTAGAGTCACTATTGATTTAAGTATTTAACTCAGTGATATCTATCTATAAAAAAAAAACCCAGTTTACATTCTGCTTGTCCTGATTTCATTTTATCATGATATACTTCAGGTTAAGAAAATGGTGGTCGATTCTCCAAGGACATTCCATGAGGTAAGGCATTAGCTAATTACAGAGGACCAAGTTGCAATATTAGGACTGGAGGATGTCTGTTTTTAATGTGAACAATATTGCTTATTTCCCTCATTAATGATTTTAATCAAAAAGTGTAACTCATTGCGAGAATTGGTTTGTGAACCCAACTATAGCATTGCAGTCTGTCATATGGCAGTTTACCATTTTCTAGTAGCAAAGCATTATCAAACTTTTACATATTACATATTACATGTGTTCAAAACCTTTTTTAAATTTATGGTGCTAGGTTAGCATGCTGATCCAGTTGTTTGTAGTCAAATAGTGTAACGTGAATGGTTAATTGTTTTCTGTAATCGAAAAACTAGCTTCACAGATTAATTTAAGGCTCAACATACAAACTTACACTTCTCATTTTGGTGATTTCGACCTTTTTATATAATCTTCAGGTGACCAGTTACCTTCAAGAAATTGCCCCGGATCTTTGTGATCGAGTTGAACTATATGATAAAAAAATTCCGTTGTTTGATGAATTCAACATTGAAGGAGAGATAGAAAATATCCTCAGCAAAAGGTGATATGCTATTACTTTTTTGATAACTTTCAGTATGTATTATCCTTGTCTTTATTATCTTCCTTTTCTTTATTGTTACTTTTTAGATTGTGTTATAATATCCTCATCTTCCCATGTTTGAGAATATCTTAAAAGATATTAGAGCATTTCATGGAATGATGAGTTAGTTGTCTAATTGAGGAGGCAATCTTAGTCATCACTTTTTGTTCCAGAAATTTATTTAGGTTTATTAGTCTTAATGTACTGGTAGGTTTGTGATATGATAGTAATAGTAATACTAGTATACTACACTAGTATTTAAATTATTATTTATTTCAGTATAAAGAGGAATGTTGGAATAGTATTTTTGTTTCATGATGCAACACAACAACTTAATATCAATCTCAGTTTAATTACATTCAATACAAATACTTTATTAAATTAAGCAAACTCTTAATCATATTTTCCTCTCCTGATATCAAATAGTTAAGTTTTCGTAAGATACCTAACTTTTCAGTGTGATTAAAAATCAGAATATTGTTATAAACTGTAGAAAAAGAACAAACTATAAATAGTAGTCTCCCAACCCTTGATATTTTTGTGTAAAATGTCAAATGATCTGTCCTTCCTGGACACGGTATTAAATTTTTTTTAGCTTGATAGCTTTCTTTATGTTGATCACTTTATAGGGTTCCTCTTTCCAATGGAGGTTCTCTAATCATTGAACAAACTGAGGCATTAGTTTCAATTGATGTAAATGGAGGTCATGGGATGCTTGGTCATGGAAATTCACAACAACAAGCTATTCTGGATGTGAATCTTGCCGCTGCAAAACAAGTATGTTGTTAGATGCAACACCATTATCATTTATTTTTTGTGTCACATAAGCTTTAGTCTCTACTTTCTTTCTTTTTTCCTGACAAATACTGCTTGTTAGAGGTATGATTTGATTATGTTATAGATATGATATGATATGATTTGATAGGGAAATATCTTATCAAATATTTCTTTTTATTCGATATTTTGTTCCTTATTGTGTATCTCTTTTTTATTATGAATAAGACTATTTATATGTGTACCACCAGAGCAGTACATCCTTCGGAACCTGTTTTGTTGCTGATCCTTTCAACATTGCTATTTGTTTGTTACCCTACAGAACTGTTTATTCTTCAATCTGCATTAGTTTCTTTCTATCTTTTAATATATATTCAGAACATCCATAAAGTGGAATTATTCCTGGTATATTTCCGAATAGTCAATGAATTCCTTTTCACATAAATTCTAGAAATTTAATATTTAATTTGGAGTTAAACTTTGAGTTGTTATTAATATAAACTTTTACACTCAAGTATAAAGTAAAAAGTATACTGTTTTTATTTATTTATTTTAATAGAAGTGTGCTAAGGCATCACTATGTTGCTTGTCATACCAACTATGTTGGCACCACAAGCAATATCAATCATATGCAGCATCTCAGAATATCATAAAAAAGAGCAAAAGTTCGAAATGATTGGGGAGATCACATCTGACCCACAACTAATCCCTAACCCTGTATAAGGGTAAATAAAATCTATTCCTGAAAAACACTGAACGAGTGAGACTAGGAACATTCTCCTACCAAGTAACACCCTGAGATCTAGTATCAAACTCAACAAGTTTATCAACACATTGATTATCCTCCTTTAAATGTGTGAAAAATGAATACTCATAGTATTACATACTAAACAGTTCAACTATGTACTACGGAGATACCAAAGAATAATAGAAGTATTGGACCATGTTTTGAATAACTCTTTGAGAATCACACTAATAAAAAATTTAGTTCTGCAGCCTTTGGACTGGCAACTTCCATAGCAAAAATCACACCCATCACCTCTGCAATTAAGGCATTATGGACACCAAGATATGAAGAGAAATAACCCCCATAGGATGGTATATGTTTATCAAAGCAGAACTTGTTTCTGGTTATCCATATAGCTTTCATGACACCAACAAAAGAGGCCTGCATTACAGTCTTGAGTCGAGCACTCAAGGATCTTTGAAAAAAAACAAAGAATGGAAGAGATGAAATCAGTAGCAAAGTGACAGTGGAAAGAGCTGGTAAGCCAGGCCCATAGATGTGAAGCAAATGTGCACTCAAGGAACAAGTATCGAGCAGTTTCAGCAGCACCCCCACAAAGGTGACAACAAGAAACACTGTCCATACCACACTTGATTAAGTTATCATCTCTAGGCAACCTATTATGTTAAATATGCCAAGCAAGAAGACATAGAAGGAGGATTGAATTTGCTCCAAACTTGTTTCGAACCATTTAGAGAGTTGGCTGATTCAAAAGGAAATTTTATGCAGTTTTGAGGCTGAGAATACCATCAGAAGAACCATTTCATCTAAGATGGTCCTCAATATCAAACTGAGGTAAAATTAAAAGGGAGATTGCAACAGTGAGAGCGGGATCTTTAGAACTAATAGCGTCAGTTATAGACCATTCTTAGCCTCCAAAGTGTTGTGTGAATGATTAGGAACCCCAAGCCAATCAACTATTGGAATAGTTAACCATTTATCTAGCCAGAAATTAACCCTTTGACCATTACCAATCTGCCTAGTGGAGTTATCAATAACCAAAGCAACATTGTGCTCAAAACCATTCCAAACAGATGGTTGACAATAAAAATTGTTGAAAGAATTCCCATGCACAGCTCTCAACTTTAGAATTCTGGCCAATTCGAAGTCAAAAAAGAAAATCCATGCTAAGTTTCATCAAAGGAGCTTCATTAAGAGCATACAAGGATTTAAGACCCAAACCTCCATCCTTGATAGACCGAGAAGATTACTTCGAAGAAACAGTGACCAACTTAACATTGTAATATTGCTAGTCCACATAAAGTTTCTCATCCAGAATTCCATGGTTTTATATTTATTCAATCCCTTGGGCTACGAGTAAACTCTAAAGTAGTGCTAAAAGTTGTTGATAACGGAAGATATGAGAGAATTATCCTGCCCCTATATGACAGCAAAAAACCTTTCCAAGCACGAAGCTTTTCCTTAATTCTATCAGCCAATTATATAATTGGAGTACTCTTTTATTTTAAGTACAAGTATACATGCTTTTGTTTTTGTTTTGCAACATTATTTCATATCAAGCAGTGCAATTTTTTTTATTGGAAGCAATGCATTACAGATTGCAAGGGAGTTGCGACTACGGGATATTGGTGGTATCATTGTAGTAGATTTCATTGATATGACAGATGAAGGTGAGTGGGAATCTCCCAGTTGTTGTGCATTTGAAGTATTTAGTTACTCGAAGAAGGCATCTCTCTGATATACTTTTAAAATATTTTCATAGTATTGATTGCAGTTTCAAAATCACCCGACTAAAATTTTAAATAATCCTACTTGGTAGTTTTCATGGAATTTTTTGTTATTTGTTATTTTTAACCGTGGCATATTTAAGAATGCATAGCTTTTAATCTTCACCTTATAAGCTCACTCACTAGTCATGACCATGCAGAATTTTTCAACCTGAATTGTATGTATGCATGGTATTATGTGTATTCTTGCAAATTAAGTTATCAATGGTAACAAAATTTTATTATTGATGGATTATTTAGCTTGAATTTGGCACATTAAAATTAAGTCATGACTATTATTGTTAGTGTTCCTCTTGCTCTCAAACAGTATTTTCACAGATTAAAATGTTTTTTTTTCCTGTGAATAATTCTCCATCTGACTGATTGAGGCTATGCCTCAAGGGCTCAGCGGAAACAATCTCTCTCGTTTAAGTGTATAAAGTTCTCAAGTTTAAGTTTGATGATGATATTTAAGTATGAAATATTTAAGTTTAACATCTTTCTCGGTATTGTTATTCTTTTGAAATCCTTATCAATACATGTATTTATTAAATTTGGATTCTTCTTGATCAGCCAATAAAAGATTGGTCTATGAAGAAGTCAAGAAAGCCATCGAGAGAGATAAATCAATGGTGAAGGTCTCTGAATTGTCTAGACATGGACTTATGGAAATAACTCGGAAGAGGGTAGGTTGCTTGTCTATGGTGAATATTAGCTATTTGTCATCCCATGAATCAGACTCAAGTGTTCAAATAGGAAGATTTATTTCATATGAAACATAATGTGACCTTCCCCTTTTTTTCTTTCGGATATAGTTTTCTTGTGGTTTTATTCAAGTATAACTTAAGCAGTATGCCAAATTTACAGATCACCATACTTCATGTTTGTTTCAACTCAGACACATTCAAATGTCTATAGATTTAAAACAATAATGCTTGAACTGCATTTTTCTTTTTTATTAAAATGAATTACCAATGCTTTACCATTCTTTGACAGGTGCGGCCAAGTGTGACATTCATGATTAGTGAACCATGTGCTTGTTGCCACGCCACAGGCAGGGTGGAAGCTTTAGAGACGTCCTTCTCAAAAATTGAACAGCAAATCTGTCGGCTTCTTGTAAGTAAAAACTTTCAATCCCAAAATTTTGTTTCAGCCATAAAATCATCATGAGAAAAAAAAACCTCAAACGCAGGAGTGGGACAATTGATGAGTTCTATTTGACATTTCTAAGCACCTAGAACCAATAATTCCTTACTGGCCTGTCCTAGTTGCTGCTGCAATATATTTTTCTTTTCTTAGTTGTTGGTAATTTGTACCCCTAGATCATAATAATGTTCTGTCCATTGGCATAGTATTGATACTCATTGGACTGACTAGTGAATGTGATTTCTTATTTGTTGTCATGCACATCCCAGGCAACAATGGACCATAAGCCAGACCCTGAAAAACCCAAGTCGTGGCCAAAATTTATTCTGAGGGTTGATCATCGTATGTGTGAGTACCTGACTTCAGGGAAAAAGACAAGACTTGCGACATTGAGCAGTTATCTCAAAGTCTGGATTCTCCTGAAGGTATAACTGATCTATAAATAAAATTTAATGATTGTTGCTATGCTTGTACACGTTTACCATGCTTTATATTTTGATTCAAGTTACTTTTAGAATAAAATACCTTCCATTGCTTAATGGAAGTAGGGCTGGGCATAATTTACTAAACTATACTAAACTATAGTTAATTGTACCATATTAAACTAAAATATACTAAACTATTCATAATATTAATTGAATTGTATTATAAAATAGTTCAGTTTTAAGAAACTAAACTTATGTTAAGTTAACTAAGTTAACTATTGAACTATAGTAAATTGAAAAAGCAAAATACCTCAAATAAAATATTGGTATTAAGATAAGAATTGGACTTATGTATTTTGTGTCTTACGTTCTATTCTTTCTCTTTCATATTGAAATATTTATTTTATTTTGTCTTAATTTTTTTCTTTACTCTTTCTTTGAGAAAAATATAAAATTCTATAATTAATTTATTAAAAAAATTATAAATTAATTCAAGATCTTATTTTATTTTGAATAAATTTTACTATGTAATGTTATTTTTATATTATGATTTTACAGAAGTTATTTTTAAAAATTAAATTTTGTGACAGCTAACATTTTTATAATTTTTTATTTATATTCTTAAATATTGAAATTAGTATAATAAATATAAATATTGGTACTAACGTATTTTTTATTTTAAAATCTTATGTAATATTATTTTTTAGTTTTAAAATATTTATTATGTGGCATCAACTTTTTTAAAGAG
>Ga0214543_1011689_pt1 | contig 12143 bp, 7 predicted proteins | sample CNSS2metaG_FD_160094 | JGI IMG/M metagenome (GOLD analysis project Ga0214543, IMG submission 160094) | Root nodule microbial communities from cowpea collected in UCLA plant growth center, Los Angeles, California, USA - CNSS2 | ecosystem: Host-associated > Plants > Roots > Nodule | place: USA...
TTGATGTATTTAATTATTATAACTATTTACAGTTATATAAGAGAGTGATTTTAATTTGTTTTAATAACAGAATATTATGTATTATTATTTATGATTAATTTGCTTAATTACTAATATTAGAGTTCATCTAATTAAAGTCAAATAAATATTGGTTTGTTTGAGATTTTTGTATCGTATAATTTGGCCATTAACTTTTTTTTATTAAGATTAATGGTCTTTTAGATTAAATCAACTTACGAAATCATATTGATTCTTTGGTGATAATATAACGAAATTTAAATCCAAACCGGGAAGAATACAACACAACCAACCTTCACATTTAAAGCTTTAATAAAATAAATTTCAAGACGAAAACTTACATTAATCAAAGGATATTTGAAAGTAATTATCAAAATGGGACACTTTAGCTTTTCCAGATTGCAAAGACTATTCCTATGGATCCATCAAACATATCCAAGCATCAACAATAATTACACAATGTCTACCATGTGAGAACTAATCAATAAAACTTCAGCATATGCATTTGCACCATCAACTTGACCATGTACATTTTTCATTTGGTCCAACCAATTGCAAAGAACAAAAGCATCAATCATGTCTTCAAAAAATACTATTCATTGTTGAAGAAGTTAGAAGGTGGTAACTTTCTCAGTAATTACAGGAGCAAGCCTCACATTGTGCTAAAAGTCTAGATCAACTTCCAATTCACTATATTTGAACCTCTTTTGCAACATTGTGTTAGGTTTATAAAGGAGGGGTTTCACTATATTCCTAACACATTGTAATAAAATCATCAATCAATAATCTAAATATCATATTAGGAAAAAATCTAGTTACAAATTTGTTATTGCAAATCTATATTACAATTCATAAGTCCAAGCCTAAGAACATCAAGAACACAAAAAGTAGATTACATAGGTAATATGCCATTCTCAAATATGGAATTAACATATATAAAATTTGCAATTGTGACACATTAATTGAAAATGGAGCTTACATGCTTGCCATAAATGGAATTCAACCCCTCCCACAGGATCCACTCCTTCCTTTATTTTATAGTTAGTATTTCGAACGTAGTCTTTGAGTAGTACCTCTCAATCTCAATGCAATTCAAAAGTTTTCGTTTGTAAAGAAAAAGATGAGGCCCTGTTGTGGACAAAACAAATAAAGTAGTAAATATAGATCACAAAATAATGGTTGCATTTTTATCATCATAGTTTAAACATTTTAATTGAAATAATGTAAATATAAAATCAAAATGAAGCAAAAGAATATCCAAGAATCAAATTACGGAAGGAGATGTATAACAACCAATAATGTGTATGGATATGTTAGAATAAATACTTACCTCCCAAAGTTATAAAAGTATTGATTCCAGAAGGAAAAACTTTATCCAACATCCTTCCTTGACATTCTGTGATCCTTAACAACCCTTCACACGATAAAAACCCTTCACACGATAAACGTTCATCAAATCAAGTGGACAAATTTAAAATGATAATAAGAATAATGAAGAATTGTATGGAAAAAAATAAAATAAAATTGAAACTTTGACATCCCAACAGAAAAAGAAATAGAAACTTTGGCACAAAGAAGAAAGAAAATTAAAACTCACCGCTGCAACTTCTACGCCAGCTACCACGCTCCACGGACCACCCTGGCAGCCACCACACTCCACATCTTCAACACTAAAATAATAAAAAAAATGAAACAGTTCACGAAGAAGGAAAAGAAGGACCACATAAGAAGTAAAAAAAATAAAAGATACATGAAGACACCATGTTCAGCAGAAAAAAGTAAAAAAATTTAAACTTTCATCAACAAACAAAAGGTTCAACTGAAAATAAATATATAAAAAAAATGAACCTTTAACGAAGAACAACATCTGAACATGACTTTCAATAAATACTAAATGGCGGGTACACCATGTTTAACTAAAAAAAAACTTATAAAAATAAAGTCTTTCATCAAGAACAACATAGAAAAAACGTGTTCAAGAGAAGAAAAATAACCTTTGATCAAGAAGAACAACGATGCATAAAGGAGAAGGATGCATGAAAAACAATAAATAAAAAAAAATAACTTTTGATGAAGAAGAAAGATGTATGAAGAACAACGATAAACAGTGGAGAATGATATATGAAGTTACGAAGAAGAAGGATCAACGAAAAAAAAGATATATGAAGAAAAACATCACAAACAATGGCAGACGAAAATGAAGAAGAAAACCTCAAACCAACAGACTCGAGATACAGCAGTAGGAAGCTTGCTCCAAATGTACAGAAGGAAGTACAAAAAAAATGATAGTTCAAGAACCAACTCCAATATTTTATTAACCATCACTGATGGTGGTAGAAGCTTGCTCATCAAGCCTCTGCTTTGAAAAGAAAGCCAATCACATCATCTGCTTTTTGCTTTGGTGCCAACCAAAATATCACGTGAGAAATCAAATGCTCGATTGTGGAGAGGATTTGGTGTAGTGAGGTGGTTGATTTTTTCTAACTACAATTTCAAAAGACAAAAAGACCAAAAAGCCAAATAAATAGAGACGTGGCAAAATTTCAGATGTGGGCTTTAGGGTAATATCCCTAGTAGTTTGGATTCTTAGTTTTATAGTAGATGTTATAAGCACTTTTACTTCGGATTCTTTATTGTATTTTCCCCTTTCTTCCCTTGGTACGTCTCCCCTCATATTTCAACGTTACAACAATGTTGTGTCTCCCTTCTCAAACACACTCCTTATCTTCTCTCCATGCTTAAGCATTCAACATTGTCGCATGTGCTCACATTTTCTCTTTGTGTGCTCGCATCGCTTCTTGGTGGGATCAGATCATGTTTTTGCGCCCGCATCCACTACAAGAAATAGATTATCATCTCGTGGTGGTCTATTTGTGTCTATATGATTCATTGCATCAAGCCTCCACTGAACTCAAAAATTCCTATGTCCCTAAATGGAAAAGGTCTAAAACCTTAATCGTGGATTTCAAATATATATATATATATATATATATATATATATATATATATATATATATTATGTTAATCTCTCTTATTTCCTAGTGTAAAACGAATTTCATTTATAACATTGGCAGGGGATACCAATGGGGGAAGGTAGCTTAAGATAGGAGGTTGTGGTTAGTTCGTTGAGGACTGCCACGAACTGTCTTATGGATGCAGATGAGGTTGGGCAGCAAGTTGGTTCAACTAAATATAGAAGATTGATTGGTTCTTTCTTATATCTAATAGTTAATAGGCCATATATTCAATTTAGTGTATGTTTGTGTGCAAGGTTTCAATCCAATCCAAAGGAATCGCACTTCAAAGCTACAAAGAGGATTCTCAAGTATCTGAAAGGGATAACTAATGTTGGATTATGGTATCCTAGTGATTCTAACGTTATTCTTAGTGGTTTTTCAGATTTTGACTATGCTGGGTGCAAATTGGATAGGAAAAGCACAAGTGGTACATGTCATTTACTTGGATCAAGCCTAATCTCATGGAATAGCAAGAAGCAAGCATGTGTAGCACTCTCTACTGCTGAAGTTGAGTACATAGCAACTGGACATGGATGTGTACAAATAATTTGGCTTAAGCATCAACTCATGGATTATGGTGTAAAGCTAGAAAAGGTACCTTTAGATTGGGATAATACAAGTGCAATCAACCTAACTAAGAACCCTATTCAGCATTCAAAAACTAAACACATTGAAAGAAAGCATCATTTCATAAGGGATCATGTTCAAAAAGGTGAAATTGAAATCAAGTTTGTGAAAACTAAAAACCAATTAGCTAACTTATTCACTAAACCATTTGCACGTGATAGATTCATCAAGCTTAGAACTGAATTAGGTGTTGTGGACATGAAGAACATATGTTGATATCTATTCGGCTTGTAATTTTATTGGATCATGTGCTTGCTGCATTCAAATTGTTAAAGTTTGCATAATATGTGAATTGTCAGTATTTCAATTTGTTGAATTTGCACATAGATTTCACTTAAATTGTCAAAACCTGCACAATTTATGTTCTAGTATTGTTTCAATCTGCTAATCCTCACAAAACAACACATAAATTTCACTTAAACTGTGATAGTGTGAATTTCATGTTATCTAGATTTTTTAGTTAGTTAAATATGTGAAAACAACACATAGATTTCACTTAAAATTGTCACTGCACTAAAAATGTGTGACCTGGTTCATTTTTAATCAATTGACTCTGTATTTTTATGTGTTGATTTCACTTATGCTGATGTGGATTTGCTCGAATTAATTTTAATGGATTAACTCAATTAAAGTATTCATCACATGACATTATTTAGATTGTAGTAGCAACAAATAACATCTAGTACATAAGTTAAAAACCAACTTTTCATATTGCATTGAATATAAAGCACTTCATTTGCATGATTTCCAATATCCATGCATTAGTTGTGAACTATTTTGAATGGATAGCACATAGAATGCTTGGGAAACACATTATAGAATGCTTGAGAAACACATTATAGAATGCTTTAATACATTAATTGGTTGTGATTCCATGTACTGCATTGAATCCATAATACATTGAATCTTGTGCAAATTAATTGACTGATTTTAATAATCAACACGTTGATTCTATAAATACATGCATTGGCTCTCATATCTGCTAGCAAGAGCCAGACCTAGATTCACCATGCCTCGTAGACAGAGAACAACCCCTTCAGATGAGGAAAACTCCACCCCACCTACTTCATCCTCTCCCATTACCTTAAACCATGGAAGGCTTGAATCTTGGTTCGAAGGGTGTGAAGATAGGATCCAAACCTTCTTGATTAAGATCACTAGGAAGCAAATAATCATTCATAAGGTGTTGCGGCTGTCATGGATGAGGGTAGAGAACTTTTGGACTCTACAACAACACCTCAAATCTTAAAAATAGAAGGTCTTTTATGCCAACCTCAAGTTCAGCAATGACATCCTAAAATCAAGTGTCAAGGATGTTGATATGAAAATCACGAGAGAAACATGGAAGGATGTGGCTGGCCTAAGGCAAAGGGGTATACAAGTTCGCAAGGGTGAAACAACTACAGTGGATGAATTCAATTAGGTCAAATATTTCAACCAAGGTGTGTGCAATCAAGGTTAGCGAACTCGAAATTTCCATGTGGGAAGGCTTCGTGTGGAGGAAAGGTTGCTAGGCATGGTGGTGACCAAGATTATCATGCCTAAGAGGAGCAATCATTCAACCTTGAATGAAGGTGACTTGGTAGTGATGTACTGCATCCAAAATGGTGTGGTAGTATATTGGACATACACCATCTATAACGATATGTTGAAGGCCAATAGGCTAACTGATTTCAGGTTGCCATATGTGGTTCTCATCTTTAAGTTCATTAGCATTTTGGTGTTGATGTGGAAGGAGAGCTTGAGGAGTCCACTGGCTTGTTAAACCATGTCTCTACTCTCAATATGCACAAGATGTGATTCACCAAGATAGGCAATACATGGTTGTAGCAAGCTGCAAACATTGAAGTTGGAGTCAATGATCATGAAGCAAGCACAAGTGGAGCAAACGAAGGAGAAGATGATCCACAACCCATGACCATTGAGATATATCATCCTTTTAAGAGCAATGGACCTGCATATTCCCAATTTGAAAGGATGGTTATTAACCAACTTCAAGATTTGAACATGTCAGAAAATGCACACCATGCATATTGCAAAACAAGGTTCCAAGACTTGGATGACCAACTCCATAATGTTCATGACCTCCTAACCAATGTCTACAATAGAGACAACCCTAGGGATGAGTGAAGGGGATGACTCATAAGTCATGCATTGTATATTAGTGCTGCATTTTTTGTGTTTGTCTATTTGTTCCAGTATTTTAATCGGTGGTTTTTGCTTTCAATCGATTAATTATATCAGTCTCAACTTAATATTGTATTTTTCATTTTTGTTTTGTTTCTACAGTGTTTGTATCCACTATCAGTTGCTCTGATTGTATCTATGTTGATGCATTAATGAAAATTTTACTCTTTCTAAAATGATATATGTATTATCTTTAATTTGATGAATCCAAAGGGGGGAAATGAGTAAAGTTGGTTAAAAATGAGTAAAATTGGGTTAAAATTGGAAAACCTAGATATAAATTTGTTGGAAACATGAAATATAGCTAATTGATCTATAAATCTGAATTTAAATCATATTATTAGTGATAGAGAGAAAATATTTATATGTGATATGTATGAATGCTTGTGTGCTTTTGCTTGGATGTGTGTTTATATATTGGTATATTGTGTTCAAAAGCTTTTTCAGGTTTCTCTATGGATCTTAGTTCATCAATTCAACTTATGTTGGCTTCATCAAATTAGGGGGAGATTGTTGGCACAAGCAAGCTTGAAACAAAGATTTCATAAAGCCAAATGCATGAAGATCATATGTGGCTGATAAAGATCCACTTGAAGATTATGTTTCTAGTGTATTAAATATGGAAATAATGTGTTAAATGTAATGATTACATGTTATATCATGTAGGTAGGTTATATGACATAGGTTAAATGTCTTGTTAGTCTTTGGTGTCCTTTTTAATCTATTACAATTGGTTTTGATATGAATGTATTCAATCAATTGAATTATTTTTCAATAGACTAATTTCACTTAAGTCAAGTTGATGAAGATGTGACCACCTTATCAAGTTCCAAGGAGGCCAATCCTAGGAGAATCACTAGGAGCATGACAGAAGGGAAAACATTATCCTTTTTATCTTTATTTTGCATTTCTTTAGTTTCAATTTCTTAAAGTTGGTTGTGGTTGACTATTTTGAGTTGACTTGTTGACCTTGACTTAAGGGTTGATTTGTTGACCCAAGATTAGCTTAACCTTAAACCAAATGCTAATAAATTCCTTAATTTGCTTTTGTAGGAATAAGAAAGGAGGAGAACCACATAGGAGACACTTGGCGTCCTGTTGGTATCGCGCAGCGGAATATTTAATCTATGGTCAAAAATCAAGAGAGGGTGAATTGGATTTTTATAAGTCTTAACAAGTTTTAAAAAATTTTCTCAAAATTTAAATAATTAACTTAAAATCACAATTACTTTAAATGCAAGTGCAGATAAATAAAGAGTTTAAAGGAGAAAGATGCACACTGATATTTATACTAGTTCAGATCAAAAGATCCTACGTCCAGTTGTTAATCTCTTAAACAAAGAGATTAACTCAATCACTATAATAATCAGATTACAATAGATTATAAAAGAGTAAGGATTAGAAAACACCTCTCTTGAACAACCACAAGAGATGAACAAAAAGCTCCCCCTAAATCACACAGAGGATGACCAGCTTTCCTAGCAACAGCGCAGTACTCAATCTTCTAAGAACTCACTTAGAAAAAGTTATCACTCACTCACACTAGGCTTTTCAAAGCTATTTTTTAAGAATCTCACAGACCAACACTTTGCAGTCACAGCACAAGAACTCTGAATCTTAAAAAGGTGGTTTGAAGTTTGGAAACTGAGTTCTATTTAAAGAGATTTTCGCAGGCTGAGTTAGAAATGAAGAGTTTAGCTGAAACTGCCAAGGATAATCGATTACCCAAAATGGTAATCGATTATCTCATGTACAAATTTGAACAAATATTTTTATAACTGCCAGTGGTAATCGATTACCATAAATGGTAATCGATTATTTCAAGTCGTTTTTCAAGAGCCAAGTTATAACTGCCAGTGATAATCGATTACCATTCGTGGTAATCGATTATCTTAAGTAGGTTTTGAAAAATAGAATTTTTTGAGTTGGTAATCGATTATCATACTGATTTTTGCAAAAAATGAGTTTCTCTCAAAGGAGTTGCGAGCTAGTTGTTGTTCTAACAATTTTGCACCTAACTAGAAAAAACACCTAACTAGAAAAAGTTTAAGTCTATTACAATAAGAATCTTTAAACATAAACTATGTTGTCTTCAATATCTTCAAGGTTTTCTTCAGCATCTTTATCATCATTAAAATCTTTTAATCAATCTTTGTCAACACGTCCTAAGGAAGAGAGAGAAGGAAGACTTTCTAGAAGCATCTAGAAAGGGGCGGCCCATATGCCTTGGACACCAAGACTTCTCAAAAGTTCTAGAACCCTCCTTTAGGAGCCTTGGCCATGAAGACTTGCCATTGAGATGGCTTGGATGAAAATTCACCCATGTGCACCCTAGAATGACCTACTTTCTAGAACATGCTAGGTTTCTTTTGTAATCCTTTAACTTAGTTGTTTTGCTAAGGGGCCCCTAGACTTGTCTATTTAAGGGGACCTCTAACACTTGTACAAGGGTTGAACATTTAGGAGAAATTAAACACCTTTGTGTATCAACCATTGTGAGAGTCTTCCTCCTCAGGGAGTGGAGTTCTTTTAAGCCTTATCTTGAATCTTGATTTAAGTGGTGACACACATCGACTCATTTTCAAGGTTGCTATGGCTTCTTCTAGCCTAGCCTTGTTGTGGCGCGCTTCTCACATTTTTATCATTCCTTTCTTTTCTATTTTATGCTTTCTTCTTCCTTTGTGTGTGACTTAGGTTTTACTTTTTTTATGTGTTATCCACTCTTATTTGTTTTGAATCAATCCATTCTTCTCTTCTCTAGAACCTTGGAAAGGAACCTTCACATCTAGATAGCTTGCTATCTTAATGTCTAGTGGGGATTTTCTTGGTTTTCTTAATCAATTATCAACATATTCATTAATCTTCTAAAAGGAACAAGATAATCCTACATCACAAGTGAAATCAACTGATTGTACGAAAAATTTGATCGATTCATTTTACTTAAACTAGATAATATAAGTTTTGTTTTTGAGAGCAAAGGCACGATTTTAAGTTTTTGAGTGCAAAAAATGGTTATTCATCACTAGAAAAGTCTTTCTCTTTTATTACATAACTGCAAGGTGAAGATTGAAGATCTTGGTTGATCTTCGAGGGATTTTAGCATGGGGTTAACTTGAAGAATTCGTGTATGGTTGTCTAGGGAGACCCATCATTAGGTTTTGTAGTTCTTTTCTTTGGTTGTTTACCTGGTGTGATTCTAGGTTTGTGAGTGTGATTCTTACAGGGTTGTAGGCTAGACTTTTGTGTGAGTCAAAAATCTTGGTGTGTTTCTTTGTTCAAAAGTGTAATCTTGGTGTGCGATTTGTAAAACTTTTGAATATAGTGGAAACTAGGCTCAGGTTTCCCCAGTAAACTGGATGTAACTCTTGTATGTAAAAGTTTGTTGTTTGACTGAAATCTACGAATTCTGCATTCTGCATAATTTTTCAATATTTTAGCCGATTGTTCTGAAATTTTAATCAACTGATTCATAGGATTATGAACGGATTAGTCTGTTGTTTTTATTTTTGACCGGTTGTGCACTGTTTTATAGCTTTTGCACTGTTCTATAGCTTTTGCTCGGGTTGTCCCGGTAAACTAGATGTAGCTTTGTGATTGAGTGAACCTGTATAAAAACAATTGTGCCATTCTCTTTCTTTTATCTTACTCACTTTAATTTACTCAAAAATCTCAAGAAAACCAAGCAAATAATTCTTTGTTGTGTTTGAATGTGTTTCTATGTAATGTCATAGTGCATGCTTGTTAGAAATATTGTTTGGAACAAGTATTGTGTGTCAAAGTTAGTTGTTTGAGTTAAATCTGAAATTCTGCATAATTTCCCAAGAATTTAGTTGATTGATTTGAAATTTTAATCAACTGATTCATAGGCTCAAGAAAAAATTAATTTATTGTTTTATTTTTTGATCGATTGAAAGTCTATTGTTCTGCAGCTTCTGCATTCAAATTTTGTGGTCTATTTGATTTAATCAAAAGGGGTTTTAAGCTTTCGAAAAAGTTTTAAACAGTCAGTTCAACCCCCTCTTTCTTGGCTTAAATCACCATTTCAATCTAACAATAAGTGAACTAAACATTACTCTAGACAAAACATATGGGTTAGAAAATGAAAGTGACTTAAAATATATGAAATAGAAGATGAAACAAGAACAAATAAAGTGTAAAAGGCACAAACATTCACCATGGTTGAGTTCTTAAGCACAATGGCCGAATGACTCCAAAGGTACAATGATAATAACCATGTAACCAATTAGGTGAATGAAAGAAAATAATTCAAAACAAGTAAGAAAACAATGAAACAACACAAAATTAAGAAAAAGACTAAGAAGATGAACTTATCTTTGAAGTGTGATCAACTAAGCTCATGATATCACATTATGAGTCCATCTTCAAAGAGAACACCGAGAGGAAGCCATGCGAATTGGAAGAGACTTCCATGGAGAATATTGGAGGCGTAGAAGCAAGGTTGATAGGAGGAGAAATGGTTGTACTATGGTGTTTTGAAGAGGCTCTCAAGTGAGGTTAGACCAACACTTATGGAAAAAGGCCAGAGAAAGGCACTAAGGGGAGCTATAGCATAAATTAATTCATAAAAGGTTAAAGATTTGAAGTCATCTCAATAGAGTTTCTCTATATATTCATGAGTGATTTTACAAGACCCTAAGCTCTCAACTTATAAGAGAAAAGGAGAGCTAGGTTGTCTAGAAAAATGGAGAAAAAAATTATCTAGAATATGGTAATTGGAACCAAAAAGAGAGCATGAGGAAGGTGTGACTTGCCAACTAAGCAAGTCACATGGAACTTGTTCCTAGGTACACAAAGGAGTAGCTTGGTGGACAAGCTTTGCTCATGAAGGATCTAGAGTCCTTAAAGGAATGCGCACTCCTCAAAGGCCCAACAAGGTAGGCCAAAAACTCTGTTGGTCCAAAACACTTCCAAGGTCCAAAAGCCCTCCAAGGCCCAAAAGCCCTCCAAGGCCCAACACATGACCTAAAGAAAATTCTATTCTAGTGGGCCCATAATACGAAGCCCAATATGAAATTATAATCTAGTATTTACAAATAAAGAGTCTTAGGCTAGGTCTTTACATTCTCCTTGATCTATGTAAACTTCAACTTGGGTCTTGCATGCTCAGAGGAGGCATATTCTTCTTGTATCCTCCTACCATGGCTCTGGTGATTGGTTCCTTAGCTAGAGGTCTCTCATCAGTTAGTGACCCAACCATGGGTTTTCTGAATGTAAATAATTGACTCAAGGTTTGTTGTTTGCTTCGAATGTCATTAGTATTTTGCAATGAAATTAATTTTTGTAGCCTATGGAAGAAGTATATGAGGAAATAAATATTATCTAACCCATATAGTTTTGTACACGAGTCATGTGCCTAAAATGTTCTTTGACATGCTATTGACCCCACTGATTTAATTTAATCTTTAAGCTTTTGAAGATGAACTGAAATTGGTCAAATTGAGGGGTGAGGCCATGCAGGTAAGCAGTAGCTGGTCTCGCTTCTTATGTCACTTTGACTTGTCTACATTCTAATTGGTATGTCTTGGAAAAAATTTATGTTCTTTTTCCAGTGTCGCTCATGCTACTAAAAGTGCAATGGTTAGTGTGGACTCGAATAGGGTCCAACAGTTGTGTAATGCAGCCAATCCGGAAGTTTTTGAAGTTGAGAAGGTTAAAGTTGCCAATTACCTGTGTCTAGTAAAGTTCTTATGAGTCTAAATTTTCTAGATTTCTTAACCATTAGTTCTTTTGTTAGGGAAATTATGTTATCTCTTGAGGATATAGCAATGGTGGAATCCAAGGAAAAGTCTTTCAAGGCTCAAATGATAGTATGTCATTACTCCTAATCTTTTTCTTTGTTCTTCCCTGACAGGTTCACCTAGCTGTTGTTGGTGCTTTCCAACTAGTTTTATGGAACCAGCTGTGTTAAGATTGAAGGCAACGTTGGCTGCAACAAAAATTAGAACCCCAAGAATACCAATCATCTCCAATGTGAATGTGGAGCCGCATATAGATCTTGTCACAATAAAGAAGACATTGGCAGGTCAGGTACCAGTCATACTTGTTTTTGTCCAACATGAAGCCATGAATGGTAAATAATTGCCTCTGTACTTTGTGAAAATCTAGAATTTTGCTATATCAATTTTTATATTTCAATTACTTTTTGAAGATATCTTAAATGAATATGTTTTTCGATCAAACAAATAAAACGTATGAAATTAATAGTTATACAACATTGAAACTAGTTCTTTTTTCACATTTATATACTATATTATATTTATCTCATAAAATTAC
>Ga0214543_1011696_pt1 | contig 12138 bp, 9 predicted proteins | sample CNSS2metaG_FD_160094 | JGI IMG/M metagenome (GOLD analysis project Ga0214543, IMG submission 160094) | Root nodule microbial communities from cowpea collected in UCLA plant growth center, Los Angeles, California, USA - CNSS2 | ecosystem: Host-associated > Plants > Roots > Nodule | place: USA...
ATATATATATATATATATATATATACACTAGTGTAAACACAAGTGCTATCTCGCTTGTGTATATGCATGACTTTATATTAGCAGACGATCATATTGTAATATTATTAAGTTAATATATAAAATAAAATTATATTTATTAAAAATAAAGTAAAATATATCAGAAAAGATGAAAGAATAATCGTTCATAAATAAAGAAATAGAAGAAAAAAAGAAAAAACCGAGATAGACGGTTTTATAAAAAGTTTATAAAATAAACAGTCAATTTTCAAAATATTAATAAATAATTATATTTTAAAGGATAAAATTGATATTTTGAAATATCAACACAAAAGAGAAAATTCTCTATATATATATATATATATATATATTACTATTTCTTTTCTACTGCAAAAGGTCGATTATTTATTTCACATAGGACAAAATTGGTCATGGAAATTAGAAGGATGAGAAATATTGGGTGCAAGTATGAAAAAAATTATATTTTACAAAGTAGAAAAGACAAGATAGTTGAACATATATTTGTTTTCAAAAACACATTGTAACGTCCCATTTAAAAAATAACATAATTAAATGAAATATCATACAAGGTAAAATAAAGAGTAATGACGGGAAGTATAAATATCACTCCTTATAACAAAGTCTCAGATATTTAGAGAGAAGTCTAATGCACACCACGATACCATAAACTAAACAAGATAAAAGTCGAACAATACATAAAATGAATTCTCAAGGAGCGAAGTAAAACATGGGCTACGACCCTAACAGAGAACTCGAAGAAGCGGGATCCGATGCAAGACGAGTTAAGCAGTTGAATCTCCATTACCCTGTTGACCACGAGGAGTTCTCGCATCTGCTCATATCAATAAATTGATGATCATCACAAAAAGAGAAAATCACACATAGAACATACAAACAACCAGAAAAGGTAAGCTAGAATAAAAAAACATTTTTATCATACAATCGCACACACTTTCATAGCCCAAGGTACATATATCAACCAATCATGTTACGATTCACAAACAGTGACAGATCTTGACCAAAAGTATTGGAGGGGTCAAAGTAATATAATTTTGAGATGATTAGATTCGATCATTAGTATAATACTTCAAAAAATGGCTTCTTTATGTTTCCAAATATGTGAAGAAGTAGGGTCTATTTTGTTTTCATCAATCGTTTCTTTTTTATCACTTTTAAAAAATAAATTTATTCTTTTATTTTTTATCAATATACCTTTGTTGTAAATAATATTAAAAAATAATTTATCATAATCCAATAAAAAATTAAGATACGTAATTATCAAAAGAAAAATATATTATAGTCAAGTCATAATTAAAAATCGATTATGAAAAAATACATAATACATTATTTATATTTCTTCTATATTCATAAAAAAATGAATATACAAAAAACTCATGAGATAAAAAGTAATATTTTCATTATCGAGACAAGAGATAAGAAAGAAATATGATAAATGAGAAATGAAAGAAAAAATAATGAATTTGTGTCTTCAAAAACAAGAAGAAAATATAAGAGTGAGAGATGATTACAATTTGTTAAAAACTAAAAAGACAATGAGAAGGAAAATAAAAATTATCTTAATAAATATTTGGTTTAATTACTCTTTTGATTCATGTTTTCGTTTTAAAATATTAAGTTGGTCCTTCAATTATTTGTCTCAATTTGGTCCCAATCCTTGAAAAATGAATATAATTTGGTCTTTTACGATAAATTTCGTTAAATTTATTGAAACACATCAATGAATTTTTCATTAAAATTGGAACTCTTAGTATGGATGGTTTTCTTTGTTGGTGTAATTAACATAATTCTAGTTTCAATTTCTGGACAAAAACAGAGACCAAAAGATAAATTAAACCTAAACATTTTTATTCTTTATTATATTTAATTTTATATTTTATTATCTATTAACATTAAATGTTGTGCTTTATAAAAAAAATACACAATTTAATTTTCATTAATTATATATATATATATATATATATATATATATATATATAATTAAAAAGGATTGGTCATGGCCCTCCCTGCCCTTAAGAAAATCATCACCTGCTCGCAAACAAGCCTCTACGACTCAAGATATGACTTATCCGGATACATATAATTAGTTAGTTCACCGGATGTTTGCACTTGTGGTGGCCTCTACTGTTCTACTGAGCTAATTGTCAAAGGGTCTCATCCTACCACTCACAAGGTTAGCCTTAAAGTGTCTCAGGCCTCTTGCTAGTATCACCACTTGATTCAGTATGCTCTACGTGAGACTAACTGACTCTTTAGAGTGTCAGAATGCAATCCTTACATTAAATCCTTACTAAATTATATAATGAGGCACCACCACCATGACATTTCACCTAGAGATTCATGGAATTACGCCCTGACCAATGAGGCACCACCATGAAACTATCGTGGAATTATGTCCTGACAAATGAGGCACCACCATGAAACTATCATGGAATTACGTCCTGACCAATGAGGCACCACCACGCAACCATTATGGAGTTACATCCTGACCAATGAAGACACCACCAATTAAATCAAATAGGATCTCCCCATTGGAATCTCCTATATTCTCACACAAGCATTTGAAGACACATATTAAAATCATATAACACATTTCTCTCTTGGAAAATAACTAATTCTTATAATTTTTATCCAATCCAAATTAACAACACATTATGCAAACGATTTGGAATTTTAGAAATAAAACTGCAGCTTGTGTAAAGCTCCAAAAATTATGTATTTATATTCAAATTAAATATGATTGAATCAAGAACCAAATGAAACAAGAACCAATTTAATTGAATAACTATAAAGAAAGTTATGCACCAAACAAGCAACAAAGGTCAATGCTTTCAACAACCAAACTACAGTGATCTTGTGATAAAAACTACCCTCACTACAAAGCTCCGATTCAAGATCCGACCGGTCAAAGTCAAGAATTATGTGTTAAGGAGCTGTTAAAATTTCAGCTCGATCCAACGGTTAACGAAGTAGGAACCTTCCTTTTACGAAAAGTATGTAGTGTAGAAAAAAAGTAGTGCTACATCAATCAAACACACTCATTCCAGAACGAAAATAAGTACACTGTATTTTAAAGAAAAGGAGTTCTAGCTTCCCTTAGGAGGAGCACCACAGTTCCCGGAACAGCTTGGTGAGGTGGAACTGAAGTGGAGTTCAACTAGCTTGATGAAGAACGGGGTCAAACCCTAGCAGAGCTCATGAAACAGCCAAGGGAGAGGGAAAGGAAAATTATTTCTAGAAAAAATACAAGAATGAGAGGGTTAGGGTTGGCATAGGGGTTTTGGACACCATATGGGCCAACCATTAGGCTCAACAGATGGAGTTAGGCCCTTTAAATTTTAGAGCATTTTTAAACACCTCAATTTCAGTTTTATCCCCTCAATTTCACAAGTAATTTCTCGGAACAAGCAGAAAAAATAAATATTTATAAAAAGAAACTTGCTCAACCGATAAATAAAAATTTATAAATCAGTATCTTTGTATTAATTACTTTTTAATAGTTTTTACTTTTGGCTCATGTTTGGTGGATGACGACAGTAAACATTAAAAGGAGATAGATAAGATTTATTGGTATCTTTTTACTTTTTTTTATCTATATGTTTTAATTGAATATTTATAATTAATTTTGTACTTATTTCTTTTGTATTTTCTACTTCCATTTGTAAAGTAGTTATACTATAATAAAAAGAAAACGAGATGTTTTAATTGAATATTTCTAATTTATTTTGTACTTATTTCTTTTGTATTTTCTATTTCAATATGTAAAGTAGTTATATTATAATAAAAAGAAAACGAGGAAAGGAAGTAAAAACATCTCAGCCATCCTTATCTTCTACTTTCCCATTCTTTATTTCGCAGTCATATTTTATCTCTTCAATTTCTTTCAAATTTACCTTCGATCTTTGTTTATTTCAAAATTGAATCGCATCATGTAATAATTCAAGAGTGAAGAGTGTTTTGAATCAATCAAATTTATAAATAAAGTAGATTTTTATATGTTGTATATAATCTCTTTTTCCTAGTTTTTGTAGTGTTTTAATCGTCAATCATAGTGAGGTCATTTGAGAGAAGTAATTCTCTTACTTTAATTCATTTTTTATTTTTTTATCTGTTTAAAAATGACATTTTAATTTATTTAATTTTCATTTTAATGAATTACAATAACTTATAATCATGAGTATTAATGGAGAAAAAGGTTAATATGTTAAAACTTATTTTTAACATACTAAACATATTTTTAATTCATTGATTTCACACAAATTAAAATATAGTTTTTTTTTTATGAATTAATGATTGTCCATTGATTTGATACATTTACTCATCTGATTGATTCTCATATGATTTTGTTACGAGTCCCACATCGGGGAGGTCACCTCAAAGGGGAGGCCTTATAAGGACTTGGGCTCTCCCACTCCAATAGCTAGCTTTTGGGGTGTGGTTCTCCCAAAGGACTTATGCTCGTAACAGATTTATTACTCTTTATGTAAATATTTGTATTAACTAAGTTGATTTGTTTCCTTTATGGATTACATTGTTGTCTATTATTCTCTCTTTTAACCGCTTTATTTCATAACACGTTATCAGCACGATGCTCCAACCAATTGAGGACTAGTGGAAGTTGTTTCTCTCTAACGATAGTGCTCTGCATGTCTCAATCCAAGCTATTTCTAATCCTTTCTCAATTTATAATTTTACCTTATATTCTTCCTCTTGTGATTAGAATTGTTTGACTTTATCAATTTTGATCTCTGTCTTATTATTTTTATTACGACGATGATTATTATTAATATTTTTATTTTGATTATTATTATTATTATTATTAATATTATTATTTTATGTGTTAGTTCTAAACACGCTAAACGTTGCAAAATTTGGATTTGTGACCTCTGATATTGCAAGGAAGAATTCTTTATATTGGATTTTAAATGTTGAAATACATTTAGATGTAATGGATATTGGAACGTCATTAAATAAAGAAATAAAACATCTAAGCAACTAATTTGCTCATGCGACAAAAATATTGTGAAAAAGGATTAACAAATATTATGAATTTATTTCATGTCTATGTATGGCTGGCTGGACAAAGCAATAAAGCTTTTGATGAAAAATCATGAGATCCGCCTAATCTGCTCCATTCCCAGAAGTGAATGCAACAATAAATATTATGAATTTATTTCATGCATTTGTATGGCTGAACAAAGCAACGAGCTTTTGATAGAAAATTATGAAACATGTCCAAATTGGGTTATGCTTCATTCCTAGAAGTGAATGCAACAACATTTGATTTATATTTTCATAATCGTGATCGTGATATTGATTATGGACATGGTTATAAAGAAAATTTCAAAGCCACATTTTGTCACCAGAAGTGGCACAATAATGTGAAAAAGGGAAAAGGAAGATGTGAAAATATTGACAAAAAGATGAAAGTATATATTATCATTATGGTGGTAAAGGCCATTTGAGTTGTACTCATTGTACACCAAAGCATCTTACAAATGATGAGAAGAACATAGAAACACACTTTGCTTATGGAGATGATGATTCTGATTATGGCCATATAGATGCTACTCATCTTGATATTATTATTTTCTTTGCTAAAGCAAATGGAAGCATTGATCACCTCATTGATTATGAGAGTGTTAAAAAAAATATCATATTGATATTTACGTTTATATGAAAAATGAATATTTGCACTAGTACCAAAAGATATGTGTCTTATTGATAGTGCAACAACTTATACAATTCTCAAGAGTAATAATTTTTTCTCTTGTTTGATAATGTGAGACATCGATGTTAGTATTATTTATATTACTACAAATATATTTGAAGATTCTAGAAGAGCTATTATACTTCTACCAAGAAGTTGAATAGAAACTTATTAAGTTTCAATGATATTTGTCTAAATGGATATTAAATTGAGACAAACAATGAAAAAAGATATGAAATATCTTTATATCTCTATGATTGAGTTGAAAAAGAAAGTGTATTGGAGAAATTTTCAACATTCTCTTATAGTTTGTACCACAAGTTTATTAGTACAATTGAAATGCATGTCATGGTAAACCAGAAGTTTACAAATCAAAATGATTGTCTTGTTTGACATGATCAGTTATTATGATACGAAAAAAAAAAGGTTGAAAAACTCATGTGGACACGTTTGAAGCGTGGTAGACCTATTGGTTCCAAAGATAAAACCGCTTGAATGAGAAAGGGAGCTAATATGCAAAATGACCTAATCGAAAAGGTTGAAATCCCAAAAAGATTCATTTGACATAATTAATGGTTCGGTTCCAGAAGAACCTCAGTACCTGAAATGGTTGAAAATGATGAGATCTCGATAAATTATGTCATGAATCATATAATATGGAACCAAAATGAAGTCAACATTGATGAAACTTTTACATATAATATAATGATGAATGTTATGAATGACAATGATGATCAATAGCCAATTATCATTGAAGATTGTCGACAAAGAAAAGATTGACACAAATGAAAATATGCAAAGAAGCATAATTATATTTGCTTGTTAAACGAAAGGTTTTTGGACATATAGTTTGCACACCTGAAATTATGAAACCCGTTGGGTACATATGGATTTTTGCGCAAAAATCAAATTAAGAATGATGAAATTGTTAGATACAAAGCACAATTGGTTGCTCAAGGTTGTTCACAAAACCTTGTATTGATTTGTAAAAAAAATATTCACTAGTATAGGATGCAACAACATTGCAACATTCGATTATCCTAGTTGCACAACAAGGTTTGCATTTACATCTAATGGATGATGTTACAACTTATTTGTACAATTCTTTTGAGAATCATATTTATATGAAAATCCCTGAAGGATTTTATTTGCCCAACAAGACAAATTCTAAAGAGGGTTATTCAATAAAATTGAACATGCTCTTTTATTGATTAAAGCAATCAAGACGTGTGTGACATAACCGTCTTATTGAGTACTTATTAAAAGAATGATATAGAAATGATTCTATTTGTTCTTGTATTTATATAAAAAGATCCAAAAATGAATTTGCTATAAATATTGTTTATGTAGATGACATAAACATTGTTGGAACTCCTAATAAGCTTACAAAAGCAATTGATTCCTCAAAGAAATAATTTGAGATGAATGATCTTTGAAGGAAAAAGTCTTATTTGAGATTAGAAATTGAGTATTTAAATAATGGTGTTTTTATACGTCAAGAGACTTATATAATAAAGGTGCTTAAAATGTTCTAAATGGACAAGTCATGTCTATTATGCACTCCAATAAGTGTAAGGTTGTTAGATGTTGATAAAGACTCTTCTTAGACCTCAAGAAAATGATGAAGATCTTCTTGGTCTAGAAGCACCATATCTTAGTGTCATAGAATCACTAATGTATCTTGCTAATTATACTCGATCTAATATTGCATTTGCTGTAAATTTGTTAAGCAAGATATAGTTCTTCAACTACAAGAAGAAAATGGTTTGGAGTAAAACATATACTTTGTTACTTGGTACTACGAATATGAGTTTGTTCCATCCAAGTGATTCAGATTTAGACCAATGAGTTATGTATGTGCATGTTATTTTACATATTCTCATAATGTCACAATGGTTCATCACAAACAAAGATGTTTGTTCACATGTGGTAGCACAATGGTTTCATGAAGGTATATGAAACAAACCATAGTAGTAACGTCGTCTAATCATACAAAATTACGAGGAAAGTTGTGATTATGTTTGGTTAAGGTCTACAATTTAACATGTGCAAGAAACTTGTGACTATCCCCGATAAAGATGGAATCAACAACCATATATAAAGACAATAGTGTATTGTTCAATTGAAAGGATGATATAGATATCCAAAAATTCATTCATGTGAAAATATGACAGGTCTATTTATGAAGTTGTAGCGAAGAAGAACTTTTGAGCAAATGATTCACAAGTTCGGACTTTGTCACCTTAATGATGTAAGTTTACATGAGGGGGGGAAATAGAATATGTAAGGAACAATATTGTATTAAAGAATACAGAATGTTGTACGCTTTTTCCTTCACTAGGTTTTTTTATCCCAAAGGATTTTTCCTAGTAAGGTTTTAACGAGGCACATTCTTTTATCAATGGACACTCAAAGGGGAGTGTTATGAATTAATGATTGTTCATTGATTTGATACATTTACTCATATGATTGATCCTCATATGATTCATTACTCTTTATGTAAATATTTGTATTAACTAAGTTGATTTGTTTCTTTTATGGATTACATGTTGTATATATAAATATGACTATTCCTATTAATAATAATACACAGATGATTTGTTGCTCCTATTCACTCACTCTCTATTCTATATTGTTTCTTCTCTTCTCTGTTATCTATTATTCTTTCTGTTATCCGCTTTATTTCATAACAGTTTTAACTATTTTAAATCTACACAACTCGTTTTTTTCTTTTTAGATACAATTCTTGAGTGAAAGTTTTCAAAACGTCTAAGCAACTTTTCCAAAGTTACTTTTTTGGGCAGAAACAAGTTATTTAAGAGGATCTTAAAAAGTTTTGAAGATCAAAGCAAACATAGGTGTAAATTTAGCGTGTGCTTACTTGAATTAGTAGTGTAGTGTGCTATCTTCATAATCAAGTGACATTGTTCTTGTATTTTTTATTTATTTCTTGGACGTGTTTAGCTATTTCTGAATAGGGTTTTCAGGAGTTGTTTAGTGACCATTGTTACTGGGTTAAAGAATAACTCGTATATGGTGCACGAAGGTTGTTTTTAAGTGTTTCTTTGATTCAACTTTTTTGCAACCTTTGTGTTTGGTGGAAGTCTTGCTAATGTTGCTTGACAAATTGGACGTAGCTCTAAGAAGAGTGAACCAATATAAAAGTACTTAATACTTTTTGTCCCTTATTCTTTTAATTCTTGAACATCAAATTATATTGTTTCTTGAATAACTCTTATTTCTGCATATTAATTAATCAATACTTAAATTCTACTTGTGTTCTTGGTTCATATAATTTGATTTCTTTTATAATATATCTAGTTTGATATTGAAAACAAATTAATATGTGAACTAAAATATCATAGTGAAAAATAGTATTCTAAATTAATTGGTAATGACATATTCAAGGTGATTTCCATTCTAAGTTTTAAAAGTTTTCTAGAACATAGAGTTTAACTCACCCCTAGGACTATTCTTTTTAACAATTTGAACTTAAACTTAAAAGTGGTACATCACTCTAAGTAAGTAATTATTCTAAATAGTAGGAGTATCAAAACGGGTCGACCCGAAGGTCGACCCGTTAACCCGCCACAAAAAAGGCGGGTCTGGTTAAGTTTTCTAACATGCCAACCCACTTAAACCCGACCCGCCTAACTTGTAACCCGTCAACCCGTTTCATTTTGTTTTTCTTATTCCTTCATTCATTCACGCTACCACACTCATCCACAACAAAACATGAATAGCACAAGGAAACCCTTCTCCCCTCTCACTTTGAAATTGAAACCATTCTCCCGTTCACTTTGTCGTTATCCAAAATAATCCCCCAAATTAAACCCCCTATCACCATCACATTTAAGCAATCTCGCAAAAGCCTTGGCTCCCAAACTCTAATCGAAACCCCTCCGCCACCCTTCTTTCTTCGGAGTTCAAACATTCCCTTCGCACTACCCTCACCACAAACGTTTTTCCTTTGACGTACAAAGTGAGTAGGCACTTTGCCATTATCCAAAATAATCCCCCAAATTAAACCCCTATCACCATCACATTTCAATAATCTCGCAAAAGCCTTAGCTCCCAAACCCTAATTGAAACCCCTCTACCACCCTTCTTTCCCTAATGTTCCCTTCGCACTGCCCTCACCACAAATTTTTTCCTTTCACGTACAAAGTGAGAAGGCACGGATCCAAAGGGAGAGAGACCAAAGCGATGAGAGCGACGAGTTGCGAGACTAGAGGGAGAACGAGACCACTACTGTTATCATCCACAATGGCGGATCCCACGTAGAGCAAGAAGACGCACCACCACCAACAATTTTCGTTCATCATCTTCCCTTGCTTTGCACTAATTTCCCTTTATTTGCCATGTTGCCATTGTTTTGTGGTTGTGGTTGGAGCACTGCTCTGATTTTGCTAGGATTAGGGTTTCTTTGTGATGATTTTTCCCTTCTAAGATGGGGTTTATGATTTGTTTGTGGTATTTTTGTATTATGAGTTCGTTTCCGATATTGTTTCTCTTTTTAGATTGGGGTTTCTCATTCACATATTGAAGTTTCTGATATTGCATTTGATACTGTGATGCACTGTCCAACTCATTATAGAAAAAAAAAATATAAATTGGCAAGTCAACTCCCCAGTCTAGTCTGCCAACCTGCACAGTTGCGAGACAGGTTTTAGTTTTCAACCCGTTTTATCCTTGCAAGTTGGTTCAACCCGACCTGATTTTAAAGGGCCAGTAATGGGTCGGGTTGACCTATTTTAACATCTATTAAATAGGTTGTTCTTTGTCTTTCTATCCCATTTTCATAATTGATATGATCTTTTTTTTTCTTTTTCTTTTTTAAATTCATTAAGGTGTGAACTAGTATTTAGAAGTTATATACACGTTTTTGTGTTATTACTACATGGTAATACATGGAGCAAGCTTTCTTTGTACATTCTTACATTATTTAGCCTAAGCTAGTTTAAATGGATAAGAATTTGATACTTGATTTAGTTTAAAGTCTAACTTACGTTATTTTAAGTATATGTTCTTATTTTTTTAGTTTTATAGAGTTTAAAAGTGTTAGAATATTAATAAAAAAATTCTCGAAATAAACACATTATTAGATTGATTTAAAACTTACAAACAGATAGATTAAAGCGTTGTAACTCTTAATCTCTGTTACATTTTTAATTAGGATTTGGGTTCAAACATTAGAAATAAAACAAAAACCATTAAAAAAATAATTAATATTGAAATTTCTAAGATCATACAAGTTTAAAATGATAAAAGAAAAAAGTGAAACAAATCTTTTCAAAATGTTAAAATCAAAGGTACCAAAATTTGCATGATTGAGAATCTCTAGCAAAAAATACTAATTCTTTCTTCTTGAAAAGGATTGCCACATTGAATCACTTATCTTATGTATCTACAACAATTTGTTTATTTTGATTGATTTTCTTTAGTATGTTCAAACATGAATTTTGTGGTAAAACTAGTGGCTTAATTTCATAAATTTCGACTTTTATTTTCAGTTTTTCTTTACTTTCTTCTGAGTTATTATCACATATAATGTCTTTTTTGGATTCAATTTGCTTTGTTTATTATTTGTAATTCATCTTTTGAATTCTTTCTAAGTTTGTTTTTCTTTAAAAATAAAAATCTATATGATTCAAGTAAAACCAAATTGAAAATGAATTGAGTTGTATAAAAGGCTAAACAGTTTTAAAGAAAACTTAATCAAACATTAAATTACTCCTAAAAGGAAATGCTAAAACTGAGTTAAATTATAATATATAAAATTAGGGTTAAATATATTTTTATCCTTTAATTTTCAGTAAAAATCAGAATTAGTCTCTTTTTAAAACTTTGACTTAATTTTGTTTCTCACTTTATAAATTGTGGATTTAATCATTTTAACTAGATTTTGTAAAGTTTATTTAACGTTTCAAACATGCTTCACCATAACAGTGATAACATTTGAATTATTTACTCCGTTTGACATATTTATGCTTTAATGTTAGTTGAAAAACACATGTGAAACGTCAAAAAAAATTAACAAAAATTGGTTAAAATGACTAAATCCACATATATTTATTTTTGAGAGACTAAATTAGACCAAAATTTAAAAAAAAAAAGACTAATTCCAATTTTTATTTAAAGTTAAAGTTAAGAGATACAATCATATTTAATTCATCAAATTGAAAAATATACTTTAAATATATATAATTATGCACCCAAAAGAAAGTGAATAGAAGAGGAAGTAGCCTGTGAAAACCAAAATGTATTTTACTTTATTTTATGCTCCAACCTTGAGTGCATGAACCCATTTCTTTGTCTCCATCTTGGGTCCACTTTAGTTCCAAAAGTGATCCTACCATATATATACATATATATATATATATATATATATA
>Ga0214543_1011697_pt1 | contig 12138 bp, 5 predicted proteins | sample CNSS2metaG_FD_160094 | JGI IMG/M metagenome (GOLD analysis project Ga0214543, IMG submission 160094) | Root nodule microbial communities from cowpea collected in UCLA plant growth center, Los Angeles, California, USA - CNSS2 | ecosystem: Host-associated > Plants > Roots > Nodule | place: USA...
AGTTTTATAAGAACTAATTTGTTAAAAATCAATTCCGTGTTCGTTGGGAGACGACTTTGGGTTACTTTACCCTTACTATTTTGTTGACTACTTTCTTAACAATACTGAAGTTGTTATAAGATAAGTAATATTAATTTGATCGCGTCAACGACAGCGTTATCAATCACCAAAGCCTTGTAGATCACGTACCACTAAAACAAGTAAAGCACCTTTGCTACACATTATCGCTTGGCGTAGCACACGAGGCGCCAGGCGCAATAGGCTTCCAGACCGCCTGGCGAGGGATGCGTATCGCCAAGCGTCAAGCGCCTCTCTGTTGCCACTGTTCTTGCAGGTGTCGCCTGACGGAACACCCCTTGTCGCCAAGCGCCTCGCGTTCTAGTTCTCTTCTGTTTGGTAACTTCCGCCTAGAGGGTCACATACTGCCACTAGGCGCCGCACCAATACTCGCGCAGTACTGGTTCTAGTTTGATTTCAGGTACTGTTGTTCACTCCCTTACTCACATATTCTCCCAACCAATCCAGTCTTTATGTCTTGGCTCAATAAAAACACCTACAATACACTACCACCACCATAATTACTACACCTAGAATTTCTCATTCAAAATCATATCCTTAAAATCCTTATTCACACATAGCCTTAAGTTACTCTTATGCTTTACACCACTACTATGAATTCAACCTCACAATTAATGAGGAATCCTACTAGTAATATTCCAGTCTTAATATAGTTTAATTCATCTCAGGACTTTGATCTATTCCATGGATTAAAATTCAACTTTATCCATCTAATTTCCCCTATAGGCATTTATGAACTCTTACCCCTCATACCATCATTCCATTACAATGATTTAACCATATTGTCTTACAATTCCCCCAAAAATAGAATTTTCCATTTACAATAAGTCATCCATATCCCAATACTTCATAATTAAACATGGGTAACATTTACCCTAAGTTCTAACTTAGACCCATGCTTGTAATATTTCCAGTCCTTAAAATTTGTACCTCACATGTTCCTCATGAGCTTCCCAATCTCCATAGTAAAGCAAACCCGCAAAGCCTGCAACATTGATACAGCGCCTGGCAAACTGAGTGCCGCCAGGCGGTTCCTGTGATTCCAGGAACTAGAACTCCTCTAAGCACCTGCGAACCTTATCCAACCTCTATTGTTCTGGTTTCAATCCATTTACAATTCAATATGCTACATTCACGTGTTTAGATTCAAGGTTCCTTCATAAAATCCTCAATATACAAAATTCCCCTAACATTACCATTTAACATAGTGCGAATTTGAATATCCCCAAATCATCAACCCTAAAATACATGTTCATACAATTTTCACTCAATCGAACCCCCGATTACATATAGTTCATCGAATTTTGGCTTCCAATCGTTTCTAAATAGTTAGTATTGTCTATTCCCCCGAACAGAATCAACCTAGAACCCCAAAACACCAAAAATCGAGTCAAATTGCCTAAAGTTGTCTGGCTGGTGTTCTTCACCGCTAGGCAGTTCACACCAAACCCAAAAACTAGGTGAATCTGTTATGCGTCGCTTGGCGGTCGAGAGCTTACCGCTAGGCAGTTCCTCTTTAGGAACCCATAAATAAGCCAAAATGCATTTGCCATTGCGGTTTCTAGAAAATTTCCAAAAATGCGAAATTCGTATAATTACATGTTATACACATCCAATTGCGCATGCTTTCATACAAATTAAAAGATTCAATTTAAGAAACGGGTTCAGATCCCCTAACCTGGATCCTTTTGATTAAAAATGGAAATTTGGAGAGTTCCCTTGATCACCAATGACCTCCCTTTGATTCTCTTCCAATTCGGTTTCCTTTCCTCACTTAATCCTCACAACAACTCTCAATTTTCGTACTCCTCTCACTATGCAGCAATGGCAAGTGGAGAAATCTCTCCTCTCACCTAAATTTTTCCTTATAATGGTGCCTTAATGATAGATTAATGTGCTAAAACGAAAATGGCATTAAAAGTGGTATAATTGTCATTCAAGGTCCATTATTAGTTGTTTTTCTAGCCCCTTTAGCTGCCTTCACGTGGTTGCTAGGGTTCCTAGCCCTTCTCATCTTTGCCAAAACTAAGTTTAGCAAAAAGAAAGCTTAGTTTGAGTTAACCAAGGTTCGAACCCCTAACCATGCCCATGTCAAATTAATGCACAATCATTCAACCAATTCATGTTTCATGATAATTCTTATAATCCTATGATTATATTGTCACTTAACATGATCAAGCATATTATTAAAAGTAATAATAAATTAAATAACATGCAATTAGCATACATAGGACTCAAACCCAAGTCCTTTCACACAATTAAGTACTCTCAACCATTTAAGCTAGTACTTTTCCACATCATACAAGTCAGAATGAAATGCCATAAAGGCTCCCATTACCCGAATTTATTAATTTATTAATTAATTAAATTCCACGGGTCTTACATCTTTCTCTAATAGATCTTCTCAAAAGATGTTCTACAAGTGGTTCAGGAGGTGCTACTTTAGTCGGTTCATTAACTTCAGTCTTAGGCATATCAACTACATTCTCTACATCTACATTCACATCTCCCCCATGATCAACAATTGTGGCAGGAGGTTCAGGCTCAATAAAGAGTATTTCATTTCTCTCCTTTTGCTACCACCATGTTCCCTTTAGTTTCCATTTTCGATCACCAAAGAAATTATGGTAACATCATCATCAAGTACATGGATAGAGATCAAGCTTAGGTGAATATTCGGGATGTGTCTCACGTTCTTCAAATGCAACTTGTAACCAATGTTAGTCTCCAATCAAATATCTCCAATGCCAACAATCTTGCTTACCCCTTGGTTTCCCATTTTCTTATGCCCAAAGTCACCAACAGTATAGGATGTGAAGTAATCACGATGTGGTGTAACATGAAATAAGGCAGCATAATCAACAACCCATTCATACTCCTGGTTGATGAGATTAATAGTCATCTTCATAAACAATGAAAACTTCATCATGAGACACAACTGCAATAGTGGTTTCATCTTTATCTTCTCTTTTATTGTAATTATTTCCTCTATCCCTTGACTTCTCTCGCTTGAGGAACTAGCAATCTTTAATCACATGTACTGGTTCATTATAATGGAAACATGTGATATTTGTCTTTGGCCTTGACTTCCCTCTTGACTTACTACGATCATTAAATCTTTGAGAATGATCTTTAAATATCTGAGAGCGGTTATTAAATTTATGAGAATTCTTGTACACATCTTCCTCTTGACTCCATAACTAAAGCTTCATTTTGAGAAGAGGAGATAACCTTATTGCTACCCTTCCTTCTAATTTCTTCATTTAAGAGGCTATATTTGACCATGTCAAAAGTAAATTTTCCTTTAGGATCAGAATTACTCAGAGATACCACCAAAGTCTTCCAACTGTCTAGTAATGAGCTAAGCAACAACAATGCTAATAACTCATCATCTAATATAATCTCCATTGTGATCAACTGATTCACCATATTTTGAAAACTACTCAAGTGCTCTGCCATTGAGGAACCATCCTTGTATTTCAAGTTTACTATCTTCCTAATAAGGAATGCCTTATTCAAGGAATTTTTAGACTCAAACAGCTCACTTAATCTCTTCCACAAATAGTAAGCAAGAGTCTCACTTGACACATGATGATAAATAGATTGATTTATCCATTGTCTGATCACACCAATAGTCTTCCTATTTATCTTCTTCCAATCTCCATCAATTTTACCTTTTGGTTTAACACCCTTTTCCTCAATAGGATCATACAAGTCTGCAAAATAAAAAATATTCCATGTGAGATTTCCATATTGAATAATTTGTAGAATCCAATTTAATCATGGTTCCTGCACCATCATTATCTCCCATTTTCAAAACACAAATCAAAGCCCCTAACCTGGCTCTAATGCCAATTGTTGGGAAAATCTTAAAAAAATAACAAATAACCAAGTGCAGAAGCAAAACCTAGATCAAATCTTCCTAAATAAATAATATGCAAAATAATAAAATGCATAAAATAAAGAAGGGAGGAACCAACAAACACCAAAAATTTTAACGTGGGAAAACCTCAATATGGAGGAAATACCTATAAGACCTTGTCCAGTAAAAACTTCCACTAATAAAAATTAACAGGCACACCACAAGTTCTCTTGGAGATTCCAAGGATCAATAGGGCACTATTCTCTTCACCAACAAGGTGGATAACAAACCCCAATGGGAATAGTGAACCTCAATATATGAGAAGATGAATAAAATATTTTCTCCAAGGTAGCTTCTCTACACAAACTTGCACAGGATAAACTCACTGCTCTTTTCTTCTTCTTCACTCTCTCTATGGCTTCTCACTAGAGGCACTCACAACTTCTTTCTCTCTCCTCAAACCTGATGCAAGAGTTGCATATTTAAATTGCATAATGGACCGAGAGTACATAAAAAAATACCTTCTTTTATTTTTCTTAATGAAATAAGTATAGACCCAATAAAATTGGTGACCTACCTGACAATATATGGTATAGTTCATTTTATCAACGTATAAGAAAAGTAGATTATGGGTCTAAATATTGATCCGTATTAAGTATCACCATATTTATATAATAAATACTTAACCTATTTTTTACAAAAAAAAAACTTATATAGTCAATACTTTTTATATAAATTTTTTTATTGAATTGATTAAATTATAATTTCATGTAATTATGATTATTTGAATTAAATTGTCTTAAGCTTAAATAATTACAATAATTTATTTTATTATATTTCAAAAATATGCTCTATCAATATAATGTTATGTGGATGTGTGACTTTATAACATGATACAATGGTCATTTGTAGTTTGAGGGGGAAACAAACAAGGAACTTGGTTTCAATCTTCATAGTTGAATTCTTCGTATGTTTGGGAGATTTCTTTTTATCCAACTTTATGGTTGTAGGTTGATGTGATCAATAGAGGAATACAGAACATGATATATCCAAGATCTAAATAAATGATTAAAATATTCTCACAAATGATACAAATTTCTTCTTGGGTTGCCCAGAAAAGATTGATGTCATCTCTCGAACCAGCGAAGAATCAGGTGCCAACACTAATAGGAGATTACTTACAGAAAATTTCAACTTTCAAATTAATACAAATTAATTATCCCTGGTTTAGATGGTACAAACTCATGATCATTTACATTATTTTGAATGCATGTGTCATATGAACCTATTATAAATCCACATCAACAAATAGAAATATAATTAAAATATAACAAAGGAATGAATTTAAATCTCATTTTAACAACTAATATATGCCATAATATTGATTTAGATTTAAATTCACTATGTTATATGTTAAAGTAACATCACGTTTTATTATAATTTATTTCATATATTTTATCATATCAGATTATATATATATATATATATATATATATATATATATATATATAGGAATTTAATCATACATTTATGATGTTTAGTTTTTCACATACAAAAATATGTTAAAAATATTATATAAGTGACAAAGTTTGTAAATAGGTGAAATAATGTCGATCTTTCAATTCTATTGGTAGATTCATTATTTTGAATGATGTAATTCGATATAATTATCAACAATTAGGAATGATATAACTATTTTATATTATTTATTCACATAAAAATAAAAATAAAAGGAAATGTAATAAAAAATATTATCTATATTATTTTATGACTTTTTCAAAACGCAATACGAGTAAACTCTTCTTTGTACTTATTTTATATTAAATCATATAAAGTTTTATTTATTTTATTTATAAACGCTCAATTATTTCAATCTTCCTAATCAATACCAGATTTTCTCTCTTTCCTCAATTATCAGTTTTATACGTGTCAGACTCAATTATGTTTTATAAATTGCAGAACAGTGCTCATTGAGAAATGAATTTTTCAACACGAGATAGATATGCTAAATGCCGAAAAGCTTTAAGAATAATTGATTAAATGGAGCTATCAATAATAAACAATTAACGACTAAAATCACTTTCCCTTATTAAATTTCACACGAGGAAAGTGCTTTGCGTTATTTTAGTGTGTAGAAGATTTTTATTCATAACATATTAAGATTTTTATTCATAACATATTAACTTCATACTATTTTTAATTGAATTCCAATTTATTGATAAAGTTTTAAGAGATTTAATATGGTCATCCAATCCTCAACTGTCTAAACATTAAGAAACAGACATCTCACTCCTTTTTTAAAAAATTACTTTAAATACAAAAATCAAAATACACAATTTGTAAGAAAATTGTTATGGCAATTTTAAATTAAAAACCCCATTTCAAATTAAAATATCAGTTTCATTGTCCCATATTAATTAATTCGTGATAAAGAAAAATATTGATTGGCTACAATATATATATATATATATATATATATATATATATATATATATATATATATAAACATAATATAACTTACTTTAATAAAATTTTATATTACTTTTTCTAAAAGTTACATTCTCTCACCATAAAAGTTAGCTTATTATTTATGTTACTATAGTATATACTTTTGGCTTTATATAGGTTTCAGAGGCAACACAAAATTTTCATACTATATATCTTTATATTAGTGCAAAGGTTGGAATTTTTTGATCTTTGAGAAGGACAGGTCAAGGGTCTGAAAGAACTAAATCATATTTAAGAATGAATTTTTTTATTTTATTAAATTGTCAAAATTAATTTTATTTTATATTTTTTTAATATATAATAATGTTAATTCTTTTAATTTTTTTATATATTTTTAATCATTATCATGAGTTTAACGATAAGACTTATCCTTGTTATTTCCTATTTTTCTTATTCTATTATTACTTTTACATATTTCAGATATTGTTATTATGTTGTTCATATATAGAGCACTTACTTGTATTTTGTAATTCATTTTTTTATTTATGTTTATAAATTCATTCATACATTTTTTTTTATGTAATTAAAGCCTCAACTTTTCTCTTTTTCTGAAATTTTAATAATCTGATTTTGAATTTTCTAGTTAACATATTTATATACTTTTATATGAAATAAAAAAGTATAATATATAAAAAAACTACTAAAAACAAGTATATAAAGAATGAGTTAAAAAAATAAAATTTAATTCTGGTTGTCAAAAAATAAACTCGATCGTAAACTTATATTTGGGTGAAGCAATTTTGGAGCTTGGACATTAATATTCAGTTGAAGAGAGTTGCCACATCATTGTCACATCATTTCTACGTCATTTCCACATCATCTGAGTGAATGGGCCAACATTTGAGGCCCAATAGTGGTATTTTTGTAAATTTGAGTGGCAGAATGACATTTTTGTAAATACTAGTGGCCAGGTTGATTTGACCACGCGAAGGGGAGGTCTCTTAGCTCATGCAGCCGCACCATCTTCTTCTCCATTTTCCATTTTAGGTTTTTGAAGCTTTGGAAGGTGAACCATGGAGGCACAAGCTAATTTTTCACGTTTTCCACTTATTTTTGACGTTTTATGAGTCATGGACAACGTCTATTGCTTGTATACACATTTTGTACACCTTGGGTAACATTTATATTGAAGCATTTTCATTTTTGTTGGTTGTTTTCGTTCTAGCCCCTTTCTTTCCTTGCACATTTTCGATTCCTGCACCAATTCAGGTTTTCTGCACCAATTTGCACTCATTTGGATGGTTGAATCACAATTTATGTTGAACCCTAATCCGAATTCCATGAGGAGCTAAGTTTACGTGTTGATTCTTTGTAGATAATGAATTGAAACCTTGAGATTAGTGTTTTGTTTGGTGGAGTTTTATTAATCTCTCCATTTTGAATTTGCGTTTGAGTTTAATGAAGAAACCATTCTGTTTTCGCTTAATTTGCAAAGTGGAATCATTGTGTGTTCATGCTTAGTGAACTGTAGCAGATTCATGAATGTGTGCATTGCTTAATTGCACTTGAGTTCGAGTTAAATTGCGCTTAGTAATTAATTCGAATCTCATGAGAGTTAATATAACCATTTTGATTTGTAATCCGTAATTGGTGGATGTTCATTTGAAGCAAGGAATCAACACTGTTTTTACATTGTTTTTACACATCTGCATTTAAGTCTTCAATTGGGTGTTACATCCGTAAATCTGCCAACCCCCTTCTGTGTTATATTGTTGAGTTCATCTAGAAATTGAAGCTTTGGACGAAAATATTGGTCGTTGGGAGATGACTTGGTTCAACTTTCACATACTACATTTAACTGTTTTAATTTGGTGGGGTACGAACTTTATCACTTAACTTGGTTAAATTGTCTTTTTTATTTCTCACAAGTGTTCTTTAGAACTTTATCTAACACAAGAGGACCTAGCTAGACAACAAGGACTCCAATTAGAAATCTAAATACACTACTATGACCACAAAAGATTCACCTAAAGCACCTTTGACATGCATAATCATATAGACCTACATTCAACCTAAAGAGAAAAATACCTCAAAAAGTGTAAAAATGGAACTTACTCAAAACACACTACTATGATCACTATTTTTTTAAGTTGTCTCAAACATTACATCACTATTTTGTTTATAACAACTTTTTAATAGTATTACGGTGTGTTTGGATTGAGGAGAGAATGTGAAGGAGAGTGAGTGAACAGATATGAGAGGATGGAGAAGAGATTGTGATGTTGTTCGAATTAAGGAAAAGATTATGTATGATGTGATGGATATGATAGATTAAAAAATGTTTTAATTGATAAAATTAGATGATTACCATTTCAAATATAAATAATAAAAGTTATATTAAATAAAATAAAATTATTAAATGATAATAATAATAATAATAATAATATTATTATAACTTTTCATTAGTATTATTTATATTAATTTTATTATTATGATTATTGTCATTATTATTTTATTATTTATATAAAAAATAAAAATTGATTATATATATATATATATATTTATATATATATATATATATAAAAAGAGTTGAATCAATTCTTTTTCTTTTTTTCATTCTTCTTCATAATGTGCATGGAAGATATTTTGGTCAAATGTTTAATGTTAAAGCATATATCCCTTGTATATGTGCATTTTGTGAAGATTAATCTTCATCCATGTTTCCATATCCATTCCAACATATATTTCCAAATCATGTGAAACTAAGGATGGAAATATAGGCCGGCCTGGCCCGTTTAGGCCCTGTCCGTATAAGGCCCGCACAACGCGGGCTGGCCTGCCTCGCCCCGCACACTTTATAGGACTGTAAACACTAACCTGCCCCGCCCCGCACTTGGCCCCTGGGACGCGGGCTGGCCACTTTTTTTTTGTTTAATTTTTATGATAAAACTTTCAATGTTTAAAAATTGGAAAACTTTAAGCAGTTCACAAAATTAAGTAAAGACTTTAGGGAGTTGGATGATAAATTGATAATTCAACATTTTCATCATATTCATATTCATACTATGACATACACAATGTATTCTTTAAATTTTAACACATTAAAAAAATACATAATACTTGTCTTTTCTAGTTATACAAGAATTTGAAACGTTAATACAAGAGTCCATAAAAAAAGTAATTAATATACATAAGTGCAAGTCTTTTTTTTTTAATTTTTATGCGGCCTTGCGGACTGGCTCGCGCGGGCCGCGAGCCAACTCGCGTGGGCTGCGGGCTTATGCGGGTCGGGCCACTACGGGTCTACGGACTCACTACCCTGACTCGCCCCGCTTTCTTTCGCTGGCCTGTGCGGGCCGGCTCGACGGGCCAAACCCTAATTGCCACCCCTATGTGAAACAAACACCCTCCATCCACACAAACTCGCCTTCGGTAACAGTTGATATGCTGAAATAGACACTACCTTATTGAGGAGGAGCTCAATTTTCGCACAAAAACAATAGAATTATATAGCACAAATTTTTTTCTTTTTTATTTTTGTATTTTCACTTTATTTTTATTTTAGATTTTCTTATATAATAATCACCTTTTTGTAACATCATAGTTTTGCTTTATTTAATTGGACAAAATTAGATCTTCACGTATTTTAAAATATTTCCAGTGAAGTTTATAATAAAACAAGAAATACACCTAAGAAACATATATAGTATTTTCAATATGTTGGTTAATATAATAATTAACACATTTTGAAATACAATAATGTTTTTACTGAGAACTTGAGGTGAGCCTTGAGACAGATGGCAAGATCTTGATGACTTGGATAGACCTTGATATGATGACCCTAAGGGTTGAAGCACAAGGAAAGATTCATCTACAAAAGACTCTCTGACACTCAAGTTAATAAGAGAGTTAAGACCTTTTTAATAAGAGAGAATGAGTATATGAGAGTGTGTGTTTTCTCTGAATAATACTATATGTATTTGTAAGATTTTTGAGCCTAGAGGTCCATATGATAAAACTGGTAATGTGATATCAAATAACATTAGTAAAATAATGACCTACCTCAATTAAATGATAATCATAATAATAATGTGTCAATATATGTCTTATACCAACCTCTTACACCAATATTATGTAAATATATGGTATTAAAAAATGTCATAACGTAAACATACTACTGAAATTTTTAATAGTTATCGTTAAATAATATCTCCATATTTAATAGACTTTATTAGGCTACGGATGGCAATGGGGAATGGGGCAGGGCAGGGGACGAATTTTGCTATCACATACTCATTCCTGTAGAAAAAATTCATCCTCATTCTCATACCAAACCTAACGGGTATCAAACCCCAACCCCAACGGGTAACGAGTATAATCTCGTATCCATACTCGTACCCATTTTCTTAATACATTAATATTAATTTTAATTAATTTTTATAAAATAATAAAAAATTACGGTAAAAGAAACATAATATTATCAAATATTCAATATTAGTAGAATGGTTATTTCTTCAATATCAAATACTTTGAAATAAATTATAATTGTTTACATTTTAGATTAGAATACTAAATAAAATTTTAGGAGAACCAAAAAATTTATTAAATTTGCAAACATTAATGAAACCTGGTTGATAAAATTTAAAAATATTTTTTAAAAAATATAAAAGGAAAACAAATATTCAAATTAAAATATATTTTAAATGTTTGTTTACTTCAATATTTTAAATTCTAATGAATTTGTTTTATACACTAATAAAAGTTATAATATATCACATATCAAAATGACGCAAAGAACAAATAATAAACATAATAATAAAATTTTGACATAGATCTTGTATCTTTTGAACTCCAATATATGTTGGATGGTGATAAAAAACTATTCATGACAATTACATTAAATTTTTATATTGTAGTAAATAAAAGTTATTTATACAATTATAGTGAAAAAAATTACAGTATAATTGATAATGAGTTAGAAAATAAAAAATAATTAGATAAAATATACGAAATAGTATTCTACATGATGAAAATAAATAACAAATAAAAATATTAAAAAAATTAACAAATGTGTGTCTTAGAAACAATTTGAGAGACTATTGAAAGAAATCGCATAAAGGAAATAAATGTATAATTAAGGGTATGATAAGATGAAAAATACGTTAGAGATCTAAGAAAAATTTTCAAATATCTAACAAAAGAATTCTTCAAATGAAACAAAAATTAATAGTAATAAGTAAAGAATTTTTTGTATATTACCTAGTAAATGAAAGGTTTATGCTATTAAACACTTAAATTGAGAGTATTAATAACATTCATAAATCTCAAACAAAGTCATAATAACCCATTTAGATAGTGTTGAATGACAATTTACAAAGAAATGATTTTTTTTTAAACTAATGGATAAAAAAATAACTCATTCAAAATCAATATGTTAATGTTTTAATCATTTTTTATTTTTTTTAATTTAAATTAGAGTATAGCGGGTATGGGTATCCACATGTACGAATACTATGATACCCACCCGTTAACATTCGGGTACAAAAAATATCCGTACCCGTTATCCGTAGGTATCCATTTACAATATCCATTTACTACTCGTTGTGGGTTTTATCTGCGGATACCCACGGTACGAATTTTTTTGACATCCCTACGGATAAGTTTCATGACAAACTAAATAATTAAGAGAAATTAAAAATAAAAATTATATATATATATATATATATACACACATATATATATATATATAT
>Ga0214543_1011698_pt1 | contig 12136 bp, 12 predicted proteins | sample CNSS2metaG_FD_160094 | JGI IMG/M metagenome (GOLD analysis project Ga0214543, IMG submission 160094) | Root nodule microbial communities from cowpea collected in UCLA plant growth center, Los Angeles, California, USA - CNSS2 | ecosystem: Host-associated > Plants > Roots > Nodule | place: USA...
AGAAACTAGGTCAAATAAGATTACAAAAATGAGAGACAAAAGACCTAACTATGGTGTGTGCAAGGCTAATTTCGTTCTAGCACAAAAGGAGACAAAGAATGTGTCTCATATGTCTCCAAAAAGTGGCCAAAGTGTGCTAAAAACAAAGGAGACCAAAGGTACATAGGTACACTTGCTTCATGCCTTTTACTTTATACTTTATGCCTTTGCTTTACTCTCTCATCCACATCATTTGTGCTCCCCAATCACCATGCGCCACCTAGCATTGCTTTCTTACTCCTAATTAACCTACAAAGCAAATAAACATACATTAGCATGTTGGCTTAAGTCAAGTCAACTATAATCAACAAGTCAAACCTAGTCAAAGGTCAACAAGTCAACTAAAGTTGATTCAACTAAGTCAACTTAGGGAATCAAAAATAACAAACACAAATGAAAGGGATGAAGGATTAGTGAACTTCCTTTCTAAACATGCTTAGTCTTCTTAAGCATGTGCCTCCATCCTTGGTTGGGGTCAATCCTTCATCAGATAGGACCCATGGCTGCCTTATCGAGATTTCTACCGAGGGTGAGTGATCGTGGGCATCCGTACTTCGAATGCCTCCAGAAGGGAAAGAATTTTTGGTGGACAAACGAGTGTGAACAAGCCTTTCTGCAACTAACAGAACACCTGTCATGCCCACCGATTTTATGCCAACCACAAAGGGGTACCTATGAAATTGTATATCACGGTCACCAACAGTGCCATAAGCTCGGCCTTGATGCTGGACTAGGGGGAGGACCAACTGCCAATCTACTTTGTTAGTAAAACTCTTCGAGGGGCGAAAATCATATATCAGAAAATTGAGAAAGTAGTTCTAGTTGTGGTTCTCTCCACGCGAAGACTACGCCATTATTTCCAGGCACATCCCGTCATAGTAATGACCAACCAACCCATAAGGCAGATCCTCCAAAAACTTGAAGTATCAGGACAACTCGTCAAATGGGCCATCGAACTTTCGGAATATGACATCTCTTTCGAACCTCGCAGTCCTATCAAAGCTCAGGTATTGTTCGACTTTGTGGCCGAGTTGACCCCAATCGCCATGGAGGGAGAGGAGTATGGAGGATGGGTGTTGTTGGTTGACAGAGCAATGAACTCGAAAGGAAGTGGAGTTGGCATCATCTTGGAGGATCCACAAGGTGCTCTACTAGAGCATTCACTTCATTTCGCCTTTCGAGCGAGCAATGATCAAGCAGAATACGAGGCTCTAATAGCGGGAATGTTGCTCGCCAAAGAGCTCAGCATGAAAGAACTAACGGTGAAAAGCGACTCCCAGCTAGTAACAAGACAAGTTTCGGGGGAATACCAAGCTAAAGACCCTTTGCTCGCTCAGTATCTAGATTTCGTTTAAACCCTGGCTACCACTTTCAACTCGTTTAGACTGATACACGTCCCAGAGGGGCAAAATTCATGTGCCGATCTCTTGTCTAAATTAGTGAGTTGATCGCGCCTAAGACGACAAAGATCAATAATACGAGAGATATTGGTGACACCTAGGGTCACAAACACTGGATCCAACGTCCAAACATGCTCGATCATCATTGAACAAGAGAGGGGACCTCCTTCAAAATCATGGTTGGCCCCTTACTTGTTGTACCTGGCAGATGGTCGTCTACCATTCGATCCCACGGAAGCTCAAGCTGTTAGAAAGAATGCGGCCAGATACACCATCATAGAGGGACGACTTTTTCGTCGAGATTTCAGCCAACCACTCCTCATCTACGTCACACTGGAGGAGGGCAATCCGTTGATGTCCAAGCTCCATGAAGGTATTTGCGGCAGTCACGTCGGAGGCAGAACCCTGTCCTTGAGGGTTCTCCGAGCTGGTTATTATTGGCCCACGTTAAAATAAGATTGTCGAGATTTCGTGAGACGATTCCCACAATGTCAGTGCCATGTCAACCTTCACCGAGCACCACCTGAGGAATTGCACTCCATAAGCACTCCATGACCTTTCCACACATGGGGAATCACATTCTAGGGCCATTCCCCCTGGCTGCTCGACAACGAAAGTTCTTGATAGTCGCAATCGAATATTTCACAAAATGGATCGAGGTAGAGCCCGCAACAACAATCTCGGCGAGTAAAATAAAAGCTTTTATTTGGAGAAATGTCGTCTGCCGATTTGGAGTTCTGAGGCGATTAATCTCCGACAACGAAACGCAATTGACGACATTAGTTGTACGCGACGCTTGTAAAAGCGGGGGAATCTGTCAAGTGTTCTCTTCTGTGGAACACCCGTAGACAAATGGATAGGCAGAGGCAACAAATCAAATAATTTTAAGAGCTTTGCGCCGGCGTATCTCCACAGTGAAAACAGATGACCACAAGGGAAACCCCCTTCAATCTGGTATATGGTATGAACGTTGTTCTACCTATAGAGGTTGAACAACCTACTCTCTGAGTTAGAACATTCTTTGTCGCCTTAACAGAGGAAGGTGTGCGAGCAAATCTAGACATCCTACATAAGGTGAGAGAAGTGGCGAGAATCAAGAGCAAGGCAATGAAAAGACGAGTCGAATCTAGGTACAAAAGCAAAGTCATCCCCCGATCGTTTAGGGAATCCGATCTCATCCTCAGAAAAACCCATCCCTTACAAATCGAAGATAAACTATCCCCGAAGTGGACGAGACCCTTCCGTATCAAACAAGTGCTCGGGAATGACACCTACGTCTTAGAAATTCTAGATGGATCGGAAGTTCCCGGAACTTGGAACGCAGTAAATCCCCGTCTTTATTTTAGTTAAACCATCATGTATTTCGTCCATATTGACACTCTTCTTCCCTTGGCTAAGGAACACAAGGGTTGTTTAATGAGGTCAGATTCATTTTTTAAATAAAATTCATATTTCTTTGTTCCTAATTAAATGATGCAATTCTCGACTACCTAAGCTCGGCTTAGGGGCGGTGAATAGTCGTCTAAAGCAACTACTTAAGCTCGGCTTAGGGGCGGCGAAGAGCCGTCTAAAGCGACTACCTAAGCTCGGCTTAGGAGCAGTGACGAGACGTGTAAAGCGACTACCTAAGCTCGGCTTAGGGACAGTGAAGAGCCGTCTAAAGCGACTACCTAAGTTCGACTTAAGGGCGGTGAAGAGTCGTCTAAAGTGACTACCTAAGCCCGGATTAGGGGCGGTGAAGAGCCGTCTAAAACGACTACCTAAGCTTGACTTAGGGGCGGCGAAGAGTCGTCTAAAGCGACTACCTAAGCTCGGCTTAGAGACGGTAAAGAGCTGTCTAAAGCGACTACCTAAGCTCGACATAGGAGCAATCAACTAAATCGAATGCTTAGTCTCAGCTCGGTATCCACTTTGGACTTGAGAGTTACGAATAAATAGCGCAAAATCCGTAGCAAAATTTAAAGATTGCAAGCGACGATCTCGTAAGACCAGTCAACTAAGTAAAAGAAAATATTTCAAACGAAAGGTCAAAGCACGCGACATCACAAATACGAGCATAAAAACATCCACAGGTACGACCTCATTTCAAGTTCAGAATCTTAAATTATACAAAGTATTGTTTTTCAATATACGAAGAAGGAAACATCAAATCTAAAAAACCAGCATCACCCATCGACCAAGTCCTCGTCAATGACGACTTTTTTAGCATCCCCACCAGAAAGATCAGCGGAAGGACATAGGAAGCGGACCTGCTCCAAGGCTGCCTCGAATCCTATTCCATACGTTGTAGCAGCCTCGTTTGCCAGTTTCTCCTTCTGCTCCTTCCATACTTTCTACTTTTCTTCAGCCTTTACCCCAGTCGGCGGAGATCTCCCTCAAGACTGGTCGCTTTCTCGGTAGCCTCCTTGAGAGCGATCTCGAGTTCAGTAGACCTCACTTCCTGTTCCTTGAGGCCTTTCCTCAACTTTTCCATATCAGCAAGCTCGGAAGTCAGTCGAGATACTTCTAGCTTTATGGTGGCGATCTCCTTGTCCTTTTTCTCTTCAACAAGACTTAGGCGGTTCATTTTTTCACACAAGGATATCGAAGACACCTCGACTTTATGGAGAAAGGCGCATATGTTCTCTTGGATCGATGACACATCCTGATTGAGCAAACACCGGAGATCATCCTAAAAAATGTTGTGAGCTAGATTATGTGCCACATGACGATACGACGAATCCCAGAAGCTTTGGCATATGCTACTCGAACCTTCCAAAGGCAGCTGTCCTGTGGAAGAAAGAGCATGCTCGGGGCGAGAATGTGAGGACGTCGCGACCATCTCAACTTCACCACAGGCCATCGATCCCCTTCTCCGGCGTTTCAACTCGGATTCTGATATTGTCTCTCCATCATCAGATGGTACCAGCATGGCATCCGCAACTCAGGTGAGAGCCTCCACCACAGTAGGTTGAGGTACAAGGGCTCGAATACTCTTCAAACGCCTAGCAAGATCCTGTTTGGACATACCCATCCTAGACTCTACAAAAGCAAAATAAAAAATAAATTATCTTAAACAGCGAGCATCAAAGGAGAGAAGCCAAGTACACATCCATGAACCAACCGATGTAGAATTTAAGGTTAGCAGGTTGAAACTCGAAACTTAGAACTTATTTAATCTCAAACAACATTTTGAGTTGTTCCAACAAGAGGTAATGCTCTCGCTCTTATGGGTCAAGATCTCCTAGCTGCCTAGCTCCGACAAAGCTGGGATTCTGAGTCCAATATAGCGGGAACCCTCTAGGAGATCAGGTTTTTGAGAAGAAGCTCGGACCTTCAAGAAGGAACCCTTAAAACCCTTGTAAGATGATTGAAACAATGTCAAAAGCACTCGACCTCCTACGCCACTTAGGGAAGACCACATCTGCTTAGTGGATTTCTTCATCTCGAAGAAATAAAGAAACACATTCGTGCTCAAAACTAACTCGAAATGGGTACATAAAATGTGGAAAGCTTGGACGAAAGCCCAACTATTCTGATGTACCTGTGCTAGAGCCACGTTGAGCTCGGTTAACAGAATTTTTTCAAAAGAGCTCAAAGGTAACCTCAGCCTGATCTTAGAAAAAAGGGTTGAGTAGAAAAAACAAAATTGCCTCGAGGCAGAATCCGTGCTGATATCAGCACACACCGGCTCGTCTAAAGCACATCAGACTATCACGACATCAGCCTCATTACTTTGGCATATTCTCTACCCCCGACGAAACCGATCCACCATCTGATCCGAGGTAAAACTCGATATTTCCCTACAGAGACCTATGGGCGCCTAGCGATACAATTCATCATAAGAGGTCGTGATCAATCAGACACAAACTGAGCACGACAGTCTAAGACCTCCTAGCATGGACAAACAAGCAAAAACGCAGAAACCACTCAAAGACAACCTCAAAGAAACCAGAAAACCATTTAAAGATAAGAAAACCACTCAGACAAACCCTCATCGCAGCTAGAAAACCACCAAAACCCCCAAACTGAACATTTTTTCCTTCCTTTGGAACACAATCCCCCATTCCTATAAAAACCACCTAGAAGAACTACTATATTGAGCATCTCATAAACGAATGCAGGGCATCAAAACGCAAACGAAGAGCATCAAAGCATGAACTAAGTAACAGAAACTAAAGCTCGAGTAAAAACCATCCTTTCAAGAGTATTAGTATGACACCACGAACACAACCAACAAAACGCATAAAGTGAGTAGAGGAAGGGGTTAACTGAAATACCTCTTGGAAGACGCAACGATCCTACGGGAAAACACCATTTAAGGCAGTCTCGAAGGAGGCTAGAGAAGAATGATGCGAGTAATGGCCACGAAATCAGCAAAGGATAGAAGTGGATATATGCCGATATCGCGTGACGAGAGATGAAAAGACAAGATGGTAATGAAAGGACAGGTTTAAGAGGGAAAACCTGAATTTTTAGGAAGTTGAAATGTTCTGAAACATGGCCCACGTGGCACTTTGTTATTGGTGATGTTTGAGCAATCGAAGATCGTGCGCGCCAGGGGGAACAAGACGATCTCCTCGCCAAGTTAACTGTCCATGAGGTTGGAGGGTTAGTGCACAACCCAGGCGCGCCTGAGTTTGACCCGACCATGAAGCCCTTTCTAGACAGCCCAAGCGCAATTAACAGCTCATTAGTACTGTAGAGCATGAGGCTTGGAAAATGACCCCTCAAAGGGCGGAATTAACGAAAAGATACCCCCAACGGGAAGCTATCCCCCAGGAAGCGCAACCTTCTCGCCACGGCCCAGATTCCCCGGATAGTCGTGCTAAGGACTAGCATACTAACTAATATAAAAAGAGAAAGGGAAGAAGACAGGAGACATCACAATTTCTGCTCTTTCTAGACTTATACTCGGTTATTAATTGGACCAACGTCGACAAGAACACCTCCCATGCCTTCTAGGTGAAGGAGGTTGGTAGAATTGGTTGACAATCCTACTACCTTCCTCGAAGTGTGTGACTTGTGTGAGAGTTTTAGAACTCCTTCTTATTTCCTCTTGGACCTTTTCTTGTTTTTTTTTTTTTTTTAAAACAGGGTAAATTCATTAAGAGTGAGAATGACATTACAAGTGAAGTCACCATGATACAGGTCAGTTTCCTTTTTTTTTAAAAATAAGAAAGCAAAGTCGTCATGAATCAAACCGTTTTTAGTGTATTAGAAAAGTGAAGTCATTAGGACTCATGACGACTTCACTTCAATATTTAAAAAAAAAAATAAGTGTAATTAAATATTTTAGTCTTTTTTTAATTTGAGTTGAATTGTACAATAAATAGGAAAAATACAATCTACCATTTTGTTTCAGTTCTTGTGGAGGTCTTGCATGTAAAATGAAATTAGTCGATTGATTGTCATCGACATCCCTCTAGTCGCTAGATATAATGATCTTAATATTATCTAATGTATTCCAATAATATTTTTGTATTTTAATTATTTAATGTACTAATCAACTCAAATTAAAAAAAAATATTTAATTGCTTAAAAAAATACTTAAGTGAAGTTGTCATGAGTCATGACTAGAGATGGCAAATAAATTTGTCCCCGTGGGTATTACTTGAACCCGTCCCCATTTTGACGGGGAATTCCCACATTGACTGGGTATGGGTATGGTTATGGGGAATTCCCGACTTTTTCAATTGGGTATGTGGATGAATATGGGGATTTACATATCCCCGCCATAATACTCGTCCCGTTTAAATTATTAAAATATTCACAATTAATTAAGTAATCATATATATATATATATATATATATATATATATATATATGTATATCAAATTTTTTATTTCCTCTAATTATTTGGTTTATCATGAAACTCATTCGCATCTCAATTATAGTTTTCACCTTATCATAACCTTTATGTAATTATGTTAAAAATATGTATGTCAATTAAAATTTTTTTATGTCTCACATTTGAACATTTCTATTATTTTTAAAATTTTTATTTATTGTATATTTTCCTTTCTCCTGATAATGTTTAATACTCTCAATTTAAGTATTTAATAGCACAAACCTTTCGTTTACTAGATAATATAAAAAAAATACTTATTATTATTAGTTTTTGTTTCATTTGAAGAACTCTTTTGTTTTGCTAAAACAATTTTTGTTATTTCTCAACCATTGGGTATATATGTTGATATTTGAAAAGTTTTCTTAAATCTATAAAGTATTTTTCATCTTATCATAGCCTTAATTATACATTTGTTTTCCTTTATGCGATTTTTTTCCAATAGTCTCTCAAATTGTTTAGAAACATTTATTAATTTATTAATATTTTTATTTGTTGTTTATTTTCATTATGTAGAATACTATTTCGATATATTTTATCTAATTATTTTTTATTTTCTAACTCATTATCAATCATATTGTAATTTTTTCACTATAATTGTATAAATAACTTTTATTTACTACAATATAAAAGTTTAATGTAATTGTCATAAATATGTTTTTATCACCATCCAACATAATTGAAGTTCAAAAGATATAAGATCTATGTTAAAATTTTATTATTATGATTATTATTTGTTCTTTGTATCATTTTGATCAAGTGATGTATTATAATTTTTATTAGTGTATAAAAAAGAGATTCATTAGAATTTAAAAGATTGAAATAAACAAATATTTAAAATATATTTTAATTTGAATATTTGTTTTCCTTTTAAATTTTTTTAAAAACTATTTTTAAATTTTATCAACTAGGTTTCATTAATGTCTGCAAATTTAATAAATGTGTTGGTTCTCATAAAATTTTATTTGGTATTATAATCTAAAATGAAAATAATTATAATTTATTTTAAACTTTTATTATGATTATTATTTAAAAGATTGAAGTAAATAAACATTTAAAATATATTTTAATTTGAATATTTATTTTTCTTTTAAATTTTTAAAAGAATATTTTTAAATTTTATCAACTATGTTTCATTAGTATTTGTAAATTTAATAAATGTTTTGGTTCTCATGAAATTTTATTTGGTATTATAATCTAAAATACAAATAATTATAATTTATTTTAAAGTATTTGATATCGAAGAAACAACCATTATTCTAATATTGAATATTTGATAATATAATGTTTCCTTTGCCATAATTTTTTATTATTTTAAAAAATTAATTAAAATTAATATTGAAGTAGTAAGAAAACGGGTATGGGTACGAGATTATACACGTTACCCGGTGAGGATGAGGATGAGACAAAAGTTTGATACCCGTTGGGTTTGAGTATGAGATGTAGATGAACTTTTTCTACGGGAATGGGTATGGTATGTGATAGCGAAACTCGTGCCCGCCTCGCCCCGCCCCGTTGTCATCCCTAATCCTGACGACTTCATTTTTCTAATACACTGAAATCGGCCTAAATCATGATGACTTCACTTTTTCAAAAAACAAAAGGGAAAACTGGTTTGTATCATGATGACTTCAACTTTGATGTTGTCCTCACTCCTGACAACTTCAACTTTGATGTCGTCCTCACTCTTGACGAGTTCACCCTATTTTACAAAAGAAAAAGGTCAAACGACCCATATTTACAAATTCCACTTCAAACCAACCCTGAAATATAAGAAAGGTCTTGAATACAACTTCAAAACTATTATTTTTTTAAAAATAAACATACAAAGAGATTTCAATAATAATTATTTATACTTTTATTACATTAGTGACTGTAATTAAATATATAAAATTTGAATATATCATTTTGATCTTTTAAAAATTTTCATCCAGATCTATCACCGACAATCGTCCAAAAATTCCAAAAAGTCTCTCCCTATCACTCTTACCTCGTTAGAATGATTGGCTAACACTCGATGATGAACACTCTTATACGCTTCGTTAGAAATTATCTGATACACGAAATCATGAATAAGTATATAACCAAAATTTAACCAAAATCTTCTTGTAGTTAAATGCTTCTAATAATATGTTCACAAGATATAAGTTAACATGTGATTTCATAATCTAATTCTAATCATTTTACTTCCCTTTCTTTTTGTCCGTTAAATGCATATATACTCTTCTAATTAAGACCACTAATAAACTATTAATTTCTTTTTAAAGTAAACATTTAAGATAAATAATATTTGAAGGATTAAAAATATTTTAAAATATTTCATAAATTTAATTAATTTTGGTTAAAGTTTCATTAAATTGTTTTAAAATTTACCACAATATTTTTATATTTAAAAAACTTTTCATCTAAAAAACTATATAAAAAATTTACATATTTAATGATAAAAGAATATAATACAAATTCAATTACAAATACTCAACATCTGTAAAACAATTAAATTAAATTAAATCTATTTAAATAAACCGATATACACACCAACATGCAATAATAACCATTATTATCTTCATTGTAAGCACATCAGTTCAGTGATAAAGGATTTATTTAATTAAACTTATAATAGTACTATTGTTACACGATAACTCTTCCTTCCTCCAAACTCATCTCGCCGAGCCTCTCCGCACCCTCCATACAACACACGTGAAACACGTACCACCTCCTTATCCCACTCCACCACCACCTCGGGAATCTCTGACATAATTTGAAAAAGTAAAATAAAAAGTAATTTTTTTATTAGATTGCTGTGGTTATTTTATAATTTTATATTTATTTATTTTAAACAACAATTATTTTTAAATGTTTTCCAGAAGTTTTATAAAATTTATCTACAGTTAAAAAAAAAAGTGTGTACATATTCGTTATTTGAATGTTTTACACAAAAAGTTTTAAATAATGAAACACCAAATATCACCCAGTACTTTCGAGGCTCTGTGAAAAGGTTTAATTTTAATTTTAGTTCTTATTTAAACTTTTTTATACGTTATTTCAATCTCACAATTAATTTCTTTTATATAGTTCTCATGTTTTAAAAAGTTTCCAACTTCAATTCAATCCTCAATTTTGTATACACTTATTTTTTATGTTTTAATTAATTAGATCTAAGTGACACTTTAAATAAGTAGGTTAAACTTAGGGTTTTGTAGACCAAAATAAAATATATAAAACATATATAAATTTAAAATTAGAACAATTTGAAATTTTGTAATATCTTAAGATTAAATAAAAAAATAGATAAACTAAAAAATAAAGAGACTAAGATCACAAATAAACAACTTAAATAAATAAATTGTAATTTAGCTATAACCTAATTGTGTTTTAATATATATATATATATATATATATATATATATATATATATATATATCTTTATTTCCTTTATTTCAGAATTTAATTATTTAAATTTAAATTATTATTTAAATATATATTTAACGTTTGATTTTTTTAAGTCATAATATTAATACAAATTATTTAATTATCACCGAAATTCCATTTAATACTATTCTTCCAACATAATTTATTTCATAATAAATGAACATAATTAAAATTTCAACCAACTGGTCCAAGGAGCACAAGTCCTAACACTTGTGCCAAGTGATTTAATGAATATACCATATCAATATATTGTTAACTAATAAAAAGTAGTTTGAATATAATAGTTAAGATAATTATTATTAAATATCCTAAATTTATTATCTGTGCTAAATTATAATAGAAGGGTTTTCCATTTTACGCTAAAAATAACGTAAACATTTGTTCCCGCAACGAAATAATTAATCTGCTTGGCAGACAAAAAAATGTTGCATTCAAAGAAAGAACTTCAGTAAGTTCAGCAAAGTAATTTGTCAAAAAAGTCCCCCGCTGATGGATTCAAGTATTTAAAATCAACATTGGCAAGGGTACAGCCCCTTCCTAACTTCCCGAAGTTTGCGAAGATGGCAAGTTTCTCTGACCGACGTTGCTCCTACCTCTTAATAAGAAGTTATCATTGTATTTGCGGAGACTTACACGAAGGAAGTAAGGCCTAATTTAAGTTAAAATGGTTTTGGTGTATAGATTTGATAAAACAAGTCTACAAGATCATATGTGGTAGATGAAGAATTAATGAATGCATTCATGATCACGTTAGAACTCTACTAAATCTGAAATTAATTTGAAAATCATGAAGCTTATATTTTGTATTGTATTTGTAGACTATATGGCACACGTTAGATGTCATTTGTCTATTCTATCTTGGGAGTATCCTTTTTAATCGGTTAAAAATGATTTTAACAAATTAAAAGACTTGTTGCATATAGTTTTGGTATGAATGTATTCGATCCATTGAATTGTTATTCAACCGATTGATTTCACTTAATTCAAGTGAAATCAACATATTGTACGCACAAATCAATATATTGAATTCACTTATGACCAAGCTATATAAGCTAGTTTTCAGAGAGATGAGATACAACTTGAGATTTTTGGGTATGAAAAATAGTCATACAAATGTGGAAAACTCTCTCTCTAGATTACATATTTGCAGCTGGTGTTTGAAGATCTTGATTGATCTTGGATAGGGGTGGCAAACGGGCTAGCCCGTCAAACAGAAACGGGCCAATAGTCACAACCCATCCCGTATAGGACGGGCTAACGGGCCGGGTCGGGCTGGCCCGTCTAGTTTTTTTATTTTTTTATTTTTTTATTTTTATTTTTTTAATTAGTTTTCAAATTTTTTAATTTGTTTTATTTTTTAAATTTGTTTATATATACATATAAATTATTATTAAAGTCATATTTAATCAAATAAAATATTATTTTAACTTTTAATTGATTA
>Ga0214543_1011703_pt1 | contig 12131 bp, 7 predicted proteins | sample CNSS2metaG_FD_160094 | JGI IMG/M metagenome (GOLD analysis project Ga0214543, IMG submission 160094) | Root nodule microbial communities from cowpea collected in UCLA plant growth center, Los Angeles, California, USA - CNSS2 | ecosystem: Host-associated > Plants > Roots > Nodule | place: USA...
AAATATTAGATAATATATTATAAATTAATGATAATTAAATTAAATATTTTATTTCTTTTATAAATATAATAATTAATGTTAATAAATAATAAAATATAAAATCAAACATAATAAAGAATAAAGAATAAATAAAGAATACAAAGATTTATCAAGATGTTTTTATTATTATTTTTCATTATGGTTTGAGCTTCTTATAAATTGTTTTCATTTCTTATTCTTAAATTTTTTCTTTTGTTTTTGAAGAGAAAAATATCCTTTTTTTTTGCTCTTATTTCTCTTTGTTCTCTTTCATTCACGAGGAGGAAAAGAATTAGGTAATTCTTTCATCTTACTTGATAGTGAGATATTAGTTTAATAAATTATTTAATAAGTCTCTTTTATATTAATTTTTATTTTATGAACATAGAAGTAAAAGTATCATATTGTGTGTTTTTTTATAACCGGATACTGTGGTTCATTATATGACTTGAGTTTCTCACAAATTGTTCTCATCTCCTATTCTCACCTATTTTCTTTTGTTTCTTAAGAGAAAAAGATCTACTATTTTTGCTCTCATATATAAGTTGTTGTCTTCCATTCTCAAAAAAAATAAAGAAGAAGGTAATTCTCTCTCGTATCACATGATAGTGAAATATTAGTTTAATAGTTGTATATTAATTTATTTAATGAGCTTGTATATTAATTTTTATTTTATGAACATAAAAGAAAAAATATTGTACTGTATGTTTTTTATAACTGGATCTTAAGTGTGGTTTGATTATCATCGAATTTTCTTTTGGTATTTACGTCTCTCAGTTTTTTATTAGATTATGAAAAAATATTTTTTAGTCTTTTTTTTAAATAGGTATACAAATTCAAGTCTTCCATATATTTATTTGTAATCTTATTTCTTTTTTAGTTATCGTTATACTAAATTATGTATTCATTTTTATTATATTAGTGACAATAATTAAATGTATAAATTTTGAACGTATTATTTTGGCTCTCCCAACAATGTTGGTCAAGATCCGCCACTGTTAACACCGTTAAATTTTCTTAATTTAAAATTATTCTTTTTTTATTTTCTTTTTTCATCTAACGGTCATACATATAGATGTCAATATGGCGGATATGATACGAGTAATAAATCCTTCATACCCTATCCGCTGGATAATTATTTATCGTGTAACCGTACCCATAAAATAACTTTTGTTACTTTTGATTTCATGCTACTCACATTCTTTATTGATTTCAAGATCAAATGATATCTTGGAAAGCTGTGCTAATGTTGTTGGAATAATATATTTTCTTATTTATAAAATAACACATTAAACATTAATGGTTATATTTTAAGTTTAATTTGAGTAACTTCTATCTTATCAAATAATGTTGTTTTTAAATGCATATCAAAATGGGCTATAACTTGGACTAGACTCCAGTTAACATTTAATGATTTAAATAGTTAATTGATTGATTAGTGAAAGACTAAAACACAAATAAGGTTTTCTTAATATTTTGAGTTTTCGTTCGTTTTGCTCTCAATATTTTAAGTTTTGATTTGTTTTTGTCTCAATATTTGTCTTTGATTCAGTTAAGTTCCATCATGTATTAAGTTGATTCAATTTGATCGTTTCCGTTAGATTTGTATAAACAATGTCGATGTTGAGAAAGTGTTGAGTTAGCTATATATAATGAACACATGTCCATATATTAACTTTTTTATACTTTTTGTTTTGTTTTTTAGATTTTTTCCCTATCTTTTCTCTCTATTCTTCTCCAAATCCTGGAGCAACATCACATGTGGGTCATGGGAGCAGTACTAGGACCATATGTGGCACCATGTTAACACTTCAATTTTCACTATTTTTCCTTTCTAAAAGTTTTCTTTTCCTTTAAATTAATATGTTTTCATCTTTAATTAACTAATTTTTGTTGAGTGTTGAGAAAAATAGAGTTTTTAGAAAAATGTGACAAAAAGGTTGATTTTAAGAGTATTTTGTTGCATATAATCTTTTTCTTTTTAAACTTCCTTTTTTAATAAAATCAGTTTGCCAAGAAACCCTTGTTTTTGCTATTTTAAGTTTTGGACCCCTTGACTCTAATCTTTCTTATTTGCAAAGCAACCCTTATTTTATTCAATTGAAGTGTTGACCAAGTCCTTCTCCCAAAATGCACCGTTTAATGAAAAAGTGGTTGATCCATCCTTTGCTTTGATGAAAGGAGGCACGAGGAGCTCCAATGCAAGCTAGAACCTAATTTCACTGTTGCCATGGTCTAAAATCACTATTGTCATATAATTTCTGGATTTTTATTTTGTTTGGTTTTGTAGTAGCATTTTATCATGACAAATCTGATCATGTAAGCCTCATTCATTATGCATTGCACTCATGCATATCATGTTTAGTTGTCATCATATATTTAGTTTTGTTTTAAATTGAGTTAATTATGCTTTTTTCGTAAGTTATTTCATTTTCCCCCATTTGCATGTTTTTGTTGTTGTTGTTAGCAATATTAAATTACGCAAGTTATATTTAACACACACCATTTACTTGGATTCGATAACCAGGATTTTCCTATACTTCATTGGGAACTTTTGGGTTGTTTACTAAATTCTAAGCACAACGAAAAGGGTTTAACATGCCCCTTCCACCAGCCAGAGCCGCCAAGGGCGACGCTACTCCCTATCGAAGGCCTCGCTAACATTGTGCCGCACCTAAATTCTCTTTATCTTCTTCTCTAAATCCCGCGAGCGATAGAAGCAAGGGTAACACTAGTGGTGAGCAAGTGGCATTGCGACTAAGGTTGGAGACTAACATGGTCTTGGCACTATTCATGCAGTTGTGTGATGAATCCGCCCCAAGGCCCAATCCATGGCCCACATGCACCTTAAGGCCCAAGCCCAATCAAAGGCCCAATAACAAGAGGATGTGTGTTGGAGCATTATAATAGATTTTATTTTGGGCCAAATGTTAGGCCATGCTTTGTAGAATAAAATGCTAAAGTACTTTTGTTGTTTAGCCTTCAAATTGGGCTAATTCAAGTCCAATTAAATAACTTGTGTGAGACTAGTATGGGAGGACAAGCTTGGAGCGAACACTTCATGATTATGTTAATTTTGGAGCGCATTGTTTAGCCTAGTGCAAGGCTTGGTGTGCATGGTTCACATGGAGCAAGGCATGGGAACTGTGAGTGGACACATGACTCTTGATCCCTCCATCCTTTGCATCTCACAACTACAATTCAAGCTTCTCCTCCAAGCTACATTTTCATTACATTTCATGCTACATTTCTCATTTCATTTGGCCGAGCATGATTCCTATAAATGGGGCCATTCTACTCTTGTATTTAGTTACTTTTGAATGGTAATATGCTAAGTGTTGAGATCACTCCACCCTTATTACCTCAAGAGTCACTTGCTAGACTAGTTTTTACTCTAAACTCCTCTAGCCTCCTTCCCTAGAATGAATCTCTATTCTAGACTTCATCACCACTTCATCTCCATTGCTTCAAGGGCCTTCAAAGCTTGACTCAATTCCTCCATCCAGCTCCATTTTCGCTACAACCATAGACCTGCTCCTCTTCATTTTCGTGCTTCAAGGTCCATCATTATGTTTTCAATGGGGTATAATGGTTTTAGATTTGGGTTTTGAAGGAGAAGGATGAAAGAGAAGGTAGGTACGCGATAACTCTGGTGAGGTCTTCAAGGTCCATCATTGTGTTTTCAATGGGGTATAATGGTTTCAAATTTGGGTTTTGAAAGAGAAGGATGAAAGAGAAGGTAGGTACGCGATAACTCTGGTAAGGTCTTAGGTAGTGACAGACGTTCTGGTCAGTGGCTCTAGCTAGTAGAGGTGGTACCAAAGCTAGTATTGGTGTTGCTTCCATGACCCACACATGGTGTTGCTTTGGAGAAGGAGAGGGAGAAGAGAGAGAAAAAAAACTAAAAATACCTAAGAAAATGAAAAAAAAAATTATATAGACACATATTCGTTATATTTAACCAAGTCAACACTTTTAACGGTATCTAATAGACAAAACAAAATTGAATCAATTTAATACACAATATAATTTTAATAAAACAAAAATAAATATTTAGACAAAAACACTTCGAAACCCATAATATAATAAGTAAAAATAGGGATTGAAACTAAATAAGAATGAGAATGCTTTAATTACTCATTCATATTTATTAACATCAAAACTTTCTAACCATAACAATAAATAATTCAATATTTCTATACATATATTAGATGAAGTGGGTCTCAACACTTTTCAAAAATTAACTTTGTTTGCAATTGAACACTATTTATTATATTTTAAGTTTAACTCGAATAACTTCTATGGTATCAAATAACGTTGTTTTTAAATATATCAAAATCCGCTACATCCTAGACTAGACTCTAGTCAACATTTAACGATTTAATTAGCTAATTAACCGATTAATGAAAGGCAAGAACACATACAAGATTTTCATATATTCAACTATAATTCTACTCAACAAAACATATGTTAAATGAGTGGTTCAATTACTTATTCATATTTCTTACTTGTTAACATAAAAACATAACAATAGCAATAAATAATTCAATGTTTCAATACATATATTACACAACGTGAGTCTTAACACTTTTCAAGAATTAACTTTTGTTGCAATCAAGTACCAGAAGTTACAGTGTCAAACTAACAATAATATAAGTAGCCGCGCAGGTCAAGTACGGCCATGTTAAGTACTATGGAGAATTGGGGAAAAAGTAGCAGCCGCGCATTCTTTTGTCTCTGAACAGTGTTAATTGGAGTGAAATTGATGTATTTAAACCTACATTTTTCTTCTCTATGAGCTAGGTTTTTCCTAGTGTTTATTTTGCAGCCATGGCAAAGAAAGACCACCGCTGTGACAAATTCTTTGTAACCGAAAAGTCCTTCAATAACTGCAAAGACGGATCACAGAATTTCCGCAAGGCCTCGATTAGCGCCCCAAGAGTCGTAAATTCCTTCAATAATAAGGGATCAGGTTACCAAAACTTAAGGGGAATGAAGATTCATTGCGATGACAAATCTGTTTTGCACTATTTCCGAGCCCTTGTCGGCAGTGGGATATCTAGACTTTTCAACTACAACGGAAACGAATCTCAGGAGTTCCCTGGCTTCACCTTCTTACAGTATCTGCGTGACTTAACCCGTGTGGGATGAGAGGTACCTTAGATATTCATTTTTCTCCAGCAATATATATTTGGTTAATTTACTTCTGTTATGGCGAGAGTTAAGACGAGACTGTATGTTTTGAGAGCAATGTTTTTCTTTTATTACTTCAGTTTTACTATAGTTAAATTGTGTATGAAGGATTCGTCTAAAAGTAATTAGTCAAGTTTAATTGAGGTCAAATCCTGTTTCAAAAAATCCGTTCAAAGTCTTCCTCCTGTGTATGGAAGAGGTTTTGTATGCAGAGGACTAGGATTTTATTGTAGAAACTGAGACACAGGGTGTGGTTTTGATTTAAGAGCCATTTAACCGTAACTTTGATTCATCTTGAATCTATTCTCATTATCCTTTAGGTTTAAGACTCTGTTAAAGACAAAGTCAACGTTTCCTACACAAACACTCGCTCTCAATACTAGGTTGAAGACGAGCACATGAAATCACAATCATGTATATATTGTTTAACAACATAAACTAGGGTCTTATATCCCTTCGAAACCACAACAACAGTTTTTTTTTTCTCTCTCTTTTCTCTACATATCAGACCTCCTATTTTTAGGCAATATTTCCAATTCTCTCTAACACTTTATATGGACCATGATACCATGCTGCTAATTTGTGAAAAGAGGTATCGGCCAACTAGTGCTGCTTGTAAGGTTTTTAAATACACTAGGTCTCCACATTGTTACCCTTTATCCACTTTCTTTTTATCAGCATACCAAAGACAAATAATTAGTCCATTTCTTAGGCATTTCCTCAGAAACACATCTTAGATATGCTTCAATAGACTTGTTCAAGGCCTTAGTTTGGCCATCAATGGAGGATTAAAAGCTGTAGACCTCAATAGCTTTACTCCATGTTTTTCCATAAATTCTAACCAGAATTCACTCATGAAGTCCCTATCTAAAAGGATCTCTGTTTGCCATCCTTGCAATTTAACCACATTGTCCATGAAGATTTGTGCCACTTTTGCAGCTCCAAATGGATGAGCAAGAGACAGAAATGAGCATACTTAGTCAATCTATCAATTACCACAAAAATAACTATCATAGAGTTTGCTTTAGGAAAACCAACTATGAAATCCATAGATATAAATTTCCACTCTTAATTAGGAATTGATAAGGTTGTACAAAACCAGCAGGGAGCTGACGTAAGGGCTTATTCTGTTGGCAAGTGTTACTTTCCTGTACCCATTGGTTTACCTCCTGCATTCTTTTCCAATGAAATTATTCTTTGATTCTCCTGTAAGCTCATAACTTGAATGACCACCAATGGCTGAATTGTGAAAGGTTGAAGGATTTTTGTCTTCAAACCTGAATCATTTCCAACCACAAGTTTACCTTTCCTCCTGATAACTTATCCACCATACGTCTAGTGCTTGCAAGGCTGTTGTATCATTCGGGTTTTGTCAATTACCTCCTGTAATTTATTATGATCTTCCTTCTAGGAGTCTTTTTCCTCTTCTATTAACTGAGATGTCAAAATTAAGAGTGTTGCTAAAGTACCTTTACCTTCATTTCCTGATAAGGCATCTGCTACAATATTTTCTTTTCCCTTCTTGTACTCAATAATGAAGTCCAATCCCACTAATTTCTGCAATCCCCAATTTTGCATAAGTGTAGTAGGAGGTTGTTAAAGGATATGCTTCACAGCTTTTTGGTCTGTCTTTATCATAAATTGTTGATCTAAGAAGAATTGTTGCCACTTTTTCACTGCAAGTAGAATCGCAAAAAACTCCTTTTCATAAGCTGATAGAAACTGCTACTTTGGCCCCATAGCCTTGCTTATATTAGCAATTTGATGGTTTGATTGCATCAAAAGTGCTCCTAAGCTAATGCCTGAAGCATCTGTCTCTATTGTCATAGGCTTTGTGAAATCAGGTAAGATTACTCAAGTTAATCCCAGTTTTAACTTATTGAGCTTTATTTTCTGCTTCAGTCCATTTGTATTTTGCACCCTTCTGTAAAAGACTAGTTAAAGATGCTGCAATTTTGCCATATCCATAACCTTCTATAATACCCTGATAATCCTAAAAAGCTTATGAGTTCTTTAAAATTTTTTGGCCGTGGCCATTGTTGTACAACTACAATTTTATCAGGATCTGGTTGCACCCTTGTTTCTGATGTCCAAAATAATCCACTTGTGACGTGCCAAAGTTGCATTTCTTCAGGTTTAAGACTGATGGAATGTAGTAGGCATAGAACTAGTATAGAATGTTTACAAAGTATTTCTCCTATTGAGGTTGTTCAAGAGAACCTCACTCTACACAATTCTTTTAAAACTTTTCCTTTCCAAAAACCTTGCCCCCTTCCAATACTACCCTGAACTATATAAAATAGTCCATTACAGCTGGCACACCGCGCTAATTTATTTCTTCTCTTATATATCATTCATTAAGTTTTGGAAAGTTGCCGTGTTGTTGAGACCAAACCACTCACTCATAGAGATCATTGTGTGTTCTGAAGGCTGTTTTGTAGATCTCCTCCTCATTCATCTTCACTTATTGCCACTCCTTGGATCCAACTTAGAAAAATAAGTGGCACCATGTAATTCATCTAAGTGGTCTTCAATTAAGGGTATTGAGAACTTATTTTTGACAGTGAAAGCATAAAGTTTTCTGACGTCTGGTAGACAGCTTTTGTCGCTTAAACTGTTCCAAACAAACTGAATTAATCACCCTTTACTAATGCAGTATAAGAATCAACTCAGGTTAGTCTAAGGACGGAACCAATGCAATGAGTGGATTGAATGCTAAATACATGTTTTTGGGGGATTTTTTTAAAGCATAGAAGATAGACAATGAAACTGAAATAAAAGCAATTACAAAGTACTAAACTAAGAAAACTAAACTCATTTAAAATACTAGACTGTTACACATTCAATTCAAACAAAAAGAAATAACTCAAGGCTAAAGATTAACTCCACAAACTAAACTAAACTACATGCAAGAATGTAAACTAAATTAAGAGTATGCCATGACAAGAATGAATGCAATGCAGAATGCATGATGTGATATGGAATCTAAATGGGAATGGTGGATGGTGCATTAGATCTAAAAAGAGAGTGAAAGTGAACCTAGAAATAAAGAATGCGTGAATGCGTAGCTGCAATTCAGTCAAATGCAGCCACACTCAAACTATTGAAAATGCAAACCCTACACATACACACTAATGCTGCTGCTGTTTGGAAAAAAAAAAAAAACTGGAAGAATATGGTAGCAGAGAAATTAGAGCTTGCAGCAAGAAAAATGCATGAATACAGAATCAGAATTGAGCAATAACAGTAGACTGTAAATGATGCTAAAAATGAGTGCAAGATAAGCTTCACACAAGTACAAGTTGATATGCATAAATGAGTGGATCCTAGGCTGTTACAAGTGCAAACTAATCACTGAAAGTGGTAAATGATAGCAGAATTGGGACAGCAAAAACGTGTTAGTTTGAACAAGTTGAATAAGTTGAGCATTGTTGAATGATGAAACACAAGCCACTAACGAAGAAATATTCCTAATGCATGATACCCTCAAAGCAATAAAACAGTGCCATGATCTTCATATTTCAGTCCAGTAAAACTAATCCCAAAATATCATTCATATAGAATTGTGCAAAAATTAGCATTGTATTGAAAATTCCATACCCCTAAGAAAAACTCGAGAGCTCCCCTGTTCTCTCTATTCCCCTTTTTCCCAAATTCCAACCCCCTGCCTCTGCCCCAATTGCCTCTCCAAATTTCCAACAAAATCCTGCCAAAAGCTGCAAAACCTGATTCTCCTTTTCTGAGTGTGTGTGTTGCCAGTCCTCACAGAATTTTCTTCTGTTTTGTCTGTTGATGTGGCAATGATGGCCAACCCTAGATCAGCTCCCTTTTTGGGCTATTCCATGTGCAGAGAAGAAGCCCATTAGGTGAAGAAAGGGTCTGCTTCAAGGCTTTGCTAAATGTACATCTTCCAGAGTACACTGCATCTTGCACAGAATTCCAAAAATTGTGTTCTACCACTTCAATTAAATATCTTTGAGTGTAGAATCCAACGCAACAGGAACCAACTCATTTGGATACCTACAAAGAAAGTTATGATCAAAACAATCAACAAATGTCAGTGCTGAAAAATCAGCGTTTTTCTGCCAGCGCCTGGCGGTAGCAAGGTAGCGCCAGGCGGGAACGTGACAGTGGAAAATTCTCCTTTAAGATGCGCCGGACGGTAATAAATACCGCCAGGCGATACTGCAGCTTCTGAAAACAACTTAAAATATTACATTTTTAAGCTAAGATTGAAAGATAAAAGAAACTAAAATGCCAAGTGAGTGCAATAAGCTTAAATATGAAGGTATAGAAATTGAGTTATCAACGTCTGTGCAGCATCTCCATGAACCATCATTCTTCTTAACCAAAACTAGAGGTGATGCATTGCAGCTTAAACTTTCTTTGATAAAGGCACTAAAGAACACAACTTTGACTTGACTCTCAATTTCTGCTTTTTGATTATGTGGGTACCTGTATGCTTTAAACAAACAGGTATATTACATGTTAGTGTGATTTTATGATCATACCTTCTTGGATGCAATTGATTAGGTTCTTGGAATAAATTCTTAAATTGTTGGAATAAAGTATCCAATTGAGATTGCCGTGTTGTTAGTTCTGGTGTATCCTGATTAAATGTAGCCTATAAGCGAAGAACACCCTCTATAGCAAGTAACATGGGTTGGCCTGTGCTGTCATTAAATTTCCTATATATTGTCGTTCTGATGTTGTTCACCCTGTGATGTGACTGTTTCTCCTTGATGCTGAAACGTCAAGTCAATTGGGCACAATTCCAAGAGATTTCAGTAAGTTTCTTGAACCATAGCATTTCAAGAATTGCTCCGAAATGGCTACCAGAAAAAAACTAGGAAATCAGCCTCAAATGATTGTTGAATTTCCAGTTCACTCGAGGACATTTCTGGTAATCCTAAGTTGTTTATCTGATGCTCTACTATGATAGGAAAGTCTCTGATGAAAGTGGTTTTAATCCTAACAGCTTCATCCATTTTTCACTGATGAAATTGTGTGTACTTTTTGTATCCATCAAGAAGGGAACCTCTTGTTTTTGATTAATGCTTTCAATTATAACGTGTTCCCACCTGTTACACCTTGTAAAGCATGTAAAGAAAGGTGAACATTGGAGTCATTGGCTAATTCAAGACTGCTTCCCACCAATTCATTGTTTTTATTTTTATTTCCTTTTTTCTGAATCTGAATTGACACATTCATCAACCTCCTGTGGTGCAAAGAAAATGGCATTTAATTTCCCCCAACCTTACACTTATATTTACGATTCTTATCCCACTACTCACCACGGAGTGGACATAATCCTTTTAAAATACGGTCACTCACCTCTTTCCTGGAAATTGAATTTGCCATAGTATATTTTGAATCTGCAATAGAAGCTGACTTTTTCCGTAGTGCTGTGTGATTTTGCTACGGTGTAGTTATTGAGGAAGTTCTGTTGTTTTGACTAGCACTAGACTAGAATAGTGAATATCTGAATTGTGTCTCAAATCAAAGTTGATCAATTTGTTTCCATTGAGTTTCTTTGTATTTCTTGAAGCACCTCATCTTGTAAACGTGCCAACCTCGTGACTTGGATTGTAGATTGTCGATGGACATGAATGAATTTCTCCTACTCCAAACTTAGTCCCGAGAGGAAAAGCTTAAATCTTTCTCCTTAGAGATTGTCCACACAGGCCAAAAGATTAGCAACATTTTGCAAATAGTTGATTAAAGAACCTTCTTATTTCAATCTTGTGAGTTCTGCAACTAGGTCTTCAAATGGTCCATCGTCAAACCTATTTCCAACATCTTGCAAGATCTGAAATGTTTTACACTGAAAATCTGGTGTTTGAATATAATGGAATTGCCATGAGAATGCCTTGCCATCCATGGATAGAAGAAGTAGACACCCTCTTTGATTTCCTGTGTTCTTTCCTGCTCAAAGAATTGTTCTGCTTTTGTGTGCCATTGACGAAATTGGTACTATCAATAACGTAATTTGCTGGCCAACATTCGGGACTGCTATTGAGGAAACTAATCCCTCAATCGATTTTTGCAATACCTCCAAAGTCTATTGTGTTAATTCTTGAGAGACCGCCATAGTCTTCTCCATGCTGTCCATGCAAGTCTTGAGTTCCTTTTTGCGGTCACCATCTTCTCCGACTAAGCTGATACCAAATGGTTAGACAAAATCAATGCTGCCTACACAAACACTCACTCTCGAGGAACAATGAAATCACAATTCTGTATATTGTTTAATAACATAAACTAGGGTCTTATATAACCACCTTCAAAACAACAATTGGAGTTCTTTTTTATCTTCTACGTATCAGATCTGCTATTTTTATCTATAACAAATTCATTGATGAGGGTGTAAATACATTTCCAGAAATGTTTAGAATAGCAAAATTTAATAAAGCATGCGAGAATTGGTTTTGTTAGGAATATGACAATGTGTATATATGTGTCAAGTTTGAAAGCTACAATGCCATGAATTATGTGGTTGCTAAATGTAGTTATATATATAACATGCATGATATATCTCCTGCATAACTGTGTATGCCATCACAGACTCACTCCCTTTTCTTTTTGTGTTGCTTGGTTCATTGCAGCTGAAATACGGAACTAGGGAAATGTAGTCATGGAGGCATAATACTACCCTAAGGATTTTCCCCATTCTCAGTTTATTTGTTCAAGACTGTCTTTGTTTTATATCCTCGTTCAACTTTCAGTTTAAGGATATATTTTCGAGGGTGTGACTTTGTTTTATACACACATTGAACTTTCACTCTTGATTATTACAACAAATGTTAACTATACTTTATACTTTATTATGTTCATGCAGAACATATATATATATATATATATATATATATATATATATATATATATATATATATATATATATATACATATACATATTTTTTACT
>Ga0214543_1011705_pt1 | contig 12126 bp, 7 predicted proteins | sample CNSS2metaG_FD_160094 | JGI IMG/M metagenome (GOLD analysis project Ga0214543, IMG submission 160094) | Root nodule microbial communities from cowpea collected in UCLA plant growth center, Los Angeles, California, USA - CNSS2 | ecosystem: Host-associated > Plants > Roots > Nodule | place: USA...
ATAAATAATAATAATAAAAATAAATAAATAAATAAATAAATATAATAGAATAAATTAATAATAATATATGTATGATAATAATAATAATTATTAATATATATATATATGTAATAATTAATAATAATATAAATTATTAATTTCACTTTTAAATAATTACTATTATTATAAAAATAATAATAATAATAATAATTTAATGTAATATAATTTTTTATAATTATTTTATTAAAATTTATTAAATAATAATTTTTAAAATTTAATATTTTTTACTAATTTATTTCATAATATATATATATATATATATAATAATTAATAATATATATATATATGTATGTATAATAATTAATAATGTTAAATTTTAATGTTTTTATCTCATTTAATAATTATTTTATTTTATTTTACCATCAAGGGTGTTTTGGTGACCTTCAAATTTTATCTATTAAAATATTTTTTTTAATATATCATATCACTCAAGTCATTTACTAACTTTCATAAAATTTATTTCCAAATCCATTCAATTTATCCTCTAACTCCACTCAAAAAACACACATATCCATCCACTCAAATTTACACAAATCCATCTTCACGCTCCCCCTCAAATCCATTCATACAAAAGAACACAACCTCAATGAAACATTAAAAAAAAAAAAAAAAAAAAGTTGTCAAACGAGTGTAACTTTCAATATTCTTCACGTGACTTTTGTGTGCTCAAGCGCTAATTCAAAAACACAAAAACACACTTGCACTATATTCGTTTGATAAGATTCTACTGCAGAGTGGATTTGGTAAGAGAGATATAAAGAAAATTTGGTGTTCTTTTAAAACAATTTGTAAAGATAAGGGCGTATGAATTTGTGAGATGGTTTAATAATACTATCTCACCTCTCATAAGATTTGCAGTGAATTGATAATAGTTTACGATATTATCCTTACCACATTTTTAAATTATCATACCTTTTAACATATTTTATCATTATTAATTATTATATATAAATATTATTAATAATAATTATTTTTATTATACATAAAAATATATATTATTACATTATTTATTAAATATACATATATATCTATATATATTATTTATTATTATAATTTATTTTTTATATATAAAATAAATTATAATATTAAATAATATATAATATAATTAAAATATTATTAAAAGTATAATAATTAATTATGCATATAAAATAAATGTTATTAATAATTAATATGTTTATAATAATTAATAATTACTGAAATCTTGTTAAAATATAATATATATATATATATATATATAATTATTGATAATAATAATAATAATAATAATAATAATAATATATATATATATAAATATGTATAATAATTCAAATATTTTTAAATTTTAATGTTTTTATCTCATTTAATAATTATTTTATTTTTTATCATCAAGAGCATTTTGGTAATTTTCATATTTTATCTATTAAAATAATTTTTTTATCTATCATATCACTTAAATCATTCACTAACTTCCATAAAATTTATCTCCAAATTCACTCACTTTACTCTCTAAATTCACTTAAAAGAACACACATATTCATCCACTCAATTTCACACAAATTCATCTTTACACTCTCCCTCAAATTTATCCCTACAAAGAAACACACCTTTAAACTTATTTACCATGTTTAGTCCCAAGTTATCAAACGACCATACAACATTACGTTTGCCAACCCGTAGGATTTCAGTTGGAATCGTCATATGATGTTTTTTATTGGCAAGAACCATTTTAACTTTTTGCATGCTCTCTTTGTAGTTTTGTCTCCATCTATTTGATGGTTTATTCTACTGTGTCACAGTTGAAAACTTCATGTGTTGAGCAGCTATAGAAAATTGATTGAGTATATCTTTGCCCTTCATACCAAAAGAATCAAGGAATCATGATCAAGCCATCTACTTCGGTGTCAACCTACACATGATATCATGCTTTTAATACTATTTGTCACATGTTTTCACTAAATACTGCAATTAATTTTTAAAATCAGACAAAAAGTAATGTACCCTAAAAAATATTAGTTTCATGACTCAAATGAATTAAAGAAATAAATAATAAATACGGTTATTATTTAATTCAGCGCACACGCACACCATAATGAATTTGGCCAACGGTTATAATGTATAATTAATTTCAATTAATAATGTACTAAGTGAAGGGGTTAGTCGTTTTAACAGATCTTATTAATAGAACTTACTTGATCTTTTGACGAAGAAGAATTGATTGTGAAATCGTTTTATTTTAAAATAATGGTTAAATCATGTTGGAGGTCCCATTTTTGTAACGAAATCTCAAGTAGGTCTCTCCATTTTTATTTAACTCAATTGAGTTCCTATTTTTGAAAATTCGTGGCAATCGGTTCCTTTCCGTTAGTTGTCTAGTAACGGTGCTAATTATATGTCACGTGTCAGCACGTGGTTTTTTTGATTTTTTTATAATTTTTTTAAAATTTTTTAAAATTTTTTAAATTTTTAATTTTTTTTATAATTTTTTAAAAAAATATATAATTGTCACGTGTCAATCTGACATTGTGCCACGTGGCAGAGACAATGTGATGTGACAGTGGCAGTGCCACGTGTCACTATTGAATGTGAAAAGTCTCAATGTAGTCTTTATATTTGTTATTTTGTCTCAATTTGGTCCCAATTTTGTTAAAACTTAATCAATTTCATCCTATATCAAATTTAAATTTTATATAAATTTTACAATGGTATTTTTATTATAGTTGATATTTTTAACAAAATTAAATTTATTTAAATGTATATTTTACACTGATATTTATTTAAATTTTAATTTAAATATTTATATATCCATAATTTATAGATAAATATTAGAGCTTTTTTAAAAATAAAAACTTTATAAATTCAAATATAAAATTTAAAAAAAAAATTATAACAATTCCAACATTTGTCAATATTAGAAGTATAAAAATTATTGACATATAAATATTTGAAACAATATTTAAATAAAGTTCAATGCAAAATATATATTTAAATAAACTTAATTTTGTTAAAAATATCAATTATAATAAAAATACTATTGTAAATTTATATAAAAATTAGATTTGATATAGGGATGAAATTGATTTAGTTTTAAAAAAATAGGGACCAAATTGAAACAAAATAATAAATACAGGGACTACATTGGGACTTTTGACATCCAATAGTGACACGTGGCACTGCCACTGCCAGATCACACCGTCTTTGACACGTGGCACAATGTCAGATTGACACGTGACAATTTGAATTTAAAAAAAAAATTTAAATTTAAAAAATTTTAAAAGAACCACGTGCTCACACGTGACACATAATTAACACCGTTACTGGACAACTAACGGAAAGAAACTAATTGCAACGAATTTTAAAAAATAGAGACTCAATTGAGTAAAATGAAAATAGGGGGACCTACTTGAAATTTTGATAAAAAAATGAGACCTCTATGATTTAACGTGAAATAATTAAACTTTCATGTTTAGAATAAAATTTTGTAGAAGGACTTCTCGCTTAATAATTGCAATTGTACTGAAATACTAATATTATAACTTTACGCGTAAAAATATTCCTTCAAATAAAAAAAATAAAAAAAATCAGCACTATTTTCCCCAACACCTTAGTCATCTGATATCCATGTATTGATACTTTTATGGTAATTTTACTCACTAATCTAGTTTTTGTACGGTTTTTAATTAATTTTCGATGAAGATATACTTTTTTTATGCTTCAATACCATTGGTATATTTTAGGATGGTTGTTTCTTCACATTGCAACAACATCTTATAAAAGATTTGATTCTTAATAAAGACAAAAACGTATTTAAAGTAATAAATTTTACCAACTTGATCATTTTCAGCAGTGTGCCTTAAAACCAGGAAAGATAAAGAAATTTTCTGGGCACATGCATAAAAAATCTCTCATCCTATATTTCTCGATCAATTTTAATGTAAATTATTAATTAATGTATTACTTTTTTTTAAATCAATAATCTATACTAAACCGTATAAAAAGAATAAAAGATAAGAGTGAAGAAATCTGAGTCAAAATACAATTTTAATTTTTATTCAAAACAAAACGACTTGGACCAACAATACTTCCTTCTTTTCTTTTTCTTGTTGCATCCTTATAGCTGTGATGGAATGATAGTTTTACTTTCTTTCTTTTTTCTCCCGTATTCAGTCCTATACCCAACGGCTACACGCCTCTTTACTCCATTGTCACCCACAAATTTACTGTAAGGAGGTATATTCGATGAAATATTAGAGATGTCAAAATGAGTTTTGATTTGTGAACTAACCTGATTCATTACGGATTTGAGGCGGGTTAGATTGAGGAAAATTTATTTTTTTCAAAAGTAGATTGAATTCAACCCGACTCACTTAACCAACGAGTTAAACGGGTTCGAGCCGGGTTGAAGGTGGGTTGATCCACTTAACCCATCAACATTTTTTTACAATTTTTTTTAATAATTATTTACAACTCCTAATTATTTAAGTGCACAATTTTATATTTTTAAATACTAGAATATTACTCAATAATATTTGAATAGTTTGAATGTTTAATTAATTTGATTATCAAGTTATATGCATTAATACTTTAATCTTTAAATATAATCTTCATAGTAAATTATTCAAGCAACCGTCTTACAAACAAATTTTTTTAAATTAGCATGACAAAAATGTGTAGTTTTTTTACTTAGATGTTGTTGAATAGCATAATAGAAAATGTGAAATATTAGCTTCTTGGATTATTTGGATACTTTCTTGGAAACAATTCATCATATATTGGTAGTGAGCATGATGAAGACATTGGTTCTTTATTTTACTGTGATTGTCATATCGTTGATTGCTTAAAAAATTATTTAAATATTTGGATACTTACAAATAAATAAATAATTTTTTTATGTGGGTTGGTGAGTCAACCCACTTAACCCACCAACCCGTGGTGGGTTGAGTCGGGTTACAAAATTTTTGGTTTACCATAAAGTGAGCTGGATTGGATTTATTCATTTTCAACCTGGCTCATGGTGAGCCAACTCGTGTGAGTGGGTTGACTCCATTTGACATGCCTACGAAATACATTATAGATTGCATATTTTGGAATGTAGTATTTGAATACATTTCGGGTGGTGCATTCCATAATATATTTTTTAATTTCAAAATCATTTCGAGATGTGCCTTCTACAATGTAGTTTTTCTTTAAATACATAATTCAAAATATATTTTTAGATTGAAAAATGTTTCAAAATGAACATTCTGAAAAGAATTTTAATGTATAGTGAATCTTTGTTTAAGTCCGCACTCACTTAAGTCCACATCCCCCTAAAACCACATTTGGAAAGGAAAAATTTTGGATCAATAATTTTGTAACTTTACTTTCAGAAAAGATCAGATGAAAACGTTTGTCTTTACATTATGTTATATATATATATATATATATATATATATATATATATATATATATATATATATATATATATATATATATATATATATATATATATAGATATAGATATAAATATAGATATATAGATATATAGAGAGAGAGTATATGATTAAAATAAAATAATAAGTTCTTCCTCTTATAACTTACATCTTAAATTTATCATATATTTTATATCTCTCATATTTTCACAAATTCTAAAAATTCTAAACACTCATAATATTTCATTGTGTAATTATACAACTCATAATATCTCATATTATAATATAGGTTTAATTATGCCTTTTGGTCCCCATTTTGGAGTCAAAATCTCAAAATGGTATCCAAATTTTTAAAAGTCTCAAATTGATTCCTTTTTTGTTAAAACGTCTCAAGTTTGCCTTTTCTGTTAAGTCAAGTTTGATGCCGTTAGAGGGAGTGCCACGTGTCAGTTCCTCGATTTTTTTTAATTTTTTGATTTTTTTTATTTTTGAATTTTTTTTATTTTTTTATTTTTTTTTTAAAATCAAAAAATTTGTCACGTGTCAAGCTGTCATCGTGCCACATGGCAGTGACAGAGTGATGTGGCAGTGACAATGACACGTGTCAGTATTATGCTAGGTGTCATTTTCTTAGTCTCAATTTGGTGCCTTTATTTTAATTTATTTCAATTTAGTCTCAATTTTTGTAAAAATTAACAATTTTGTCCCTCTCCAAATTGAAATCAAATTTAATTTCTATGTAAATGTACACAAATATTTCCATCAAAATTGAAATTTCAAGTAAATATTTTTAACCAAATTAAGTTCATTTAATTAATAGTTTACATTGAACTTTATTTAAAATTGTTTTAAAGTTGTTAATAGAAAATAATGTTAATAGAAAAAAATTCATAAATTAACTAGTTCATGTAACAATAAAACACATATAAATTTAAACAATTTTAAGTAAAGTTGAATGTGAAACACAATTTTAAATAAACTTAGCTATGTTAAAAATGTATAATAAAAATATCAATTTGAATAAAAATATCAAATTTAGTAAAAATATTTGTATAACATTTATATAAAATTAATTTTTGTTTCAATTTGGAGAGGGACAAAATTACTAATTTTTACAAAAATTGGAACTAAATTGAGACAAATTAAAATAAAGGAACCAAATTGAGACTAAGGAAATGACACCTAGCATAATACAGACACGTGTCACTTTCACTGCCACATCACTCTGTCACTGCCACGTGGCACGATGACAGTTGACAGCTTGACACGTGGCAATTTTATGATTTTTTTAAAAAAATCAAAAAAAGAATAAAAAAAATTCAAAAAATCGAGGAATTAACACGTGACACTCCCTCTAACGACGTCAACCTTGACTTAACAGAAAGGACAAACTTGAGATGTTTTAACAAAAAAGGGGACCAATTTGAAACTTTAAAAAATTTGGGTACCATTTTGAGATTTTGATTCCAAAATGGGAACCAAAGACATAATTAAACCTATAATATAACTTTCAAAATTTTATAACAAACTCTCAGGATGAAGATGCGAACTTAAGTGAATGGTTATTTTATTTTACGATACATATATTGGAACTTGTTTCCAAATTTGACAAATATTATGAATTGCGAGGTCCAAAATTCATTAAGAAAACAAGGAGTAGAGTAATTTTTACCTTCTTTTTATAATTTGAACGAGGGACAATTTGGGGTTAGTGGGTCTTATAGGGTGCAGGAAGAAAAGTAGGAGGTGCGGAAAGAAATAGCCCAAAGCAAAAATAATTGGGTAAAACAACACTAACAGATATAAAGGGTCTCCAATATCACTTCATATAAAAGATCTGGGGAATGACTTGGTGTACCTTACTATTTTTTCTCCTGCACCCTGACACTTCAGGAATTAATTTTCCGGAATACAAAAATAGTTCCGAAATTATTTTCGGGTATAGCAATCAGCCCTCTCTATTACGGAAAAAACAAAATTTCGGTAATTGTTTTGATGGGGTGGATGAAAAAATTTGTGTGGATGCAGGGAGCAACACCCAATTATAAATTACTCCTATGTATTACTGTATAGTTATTTTATTTATACATCTGTATAAAAAGTGACCAGAGCAATTCATTGTCCAAAGTCAATTGCTACACAAATTCAAAAAGTTTATACTTTTTTTTTGTACTTTTCTTTTTCTTTTTAAAGAAGGTAATCATGATAATAAATATAATAACATTATAGAATAAAATATAATATTTTGGAGGAATGTCTTGAATTTGCACGTGATAAAGGAGGACAAAGAGAAAAAGTTGGGCTGATACAAGGACAAGACAGAAAGTTGAGTATTAATTTTTTATTTACAAATTTAATAAACCTGGACCAAACCAATAACAAATTGCTTTACTATTAGATATTAAGTATAGAGTTTTATAAAATAATTATAGATTTTTATATAATTATTTAGTTAAAGTAAGTTAATTACAATAGAATTATATATGATTATATTATATATGAATTTTTAGTAAGAACAACGTACTTTTCTTTTCTATAACATCATTTTATTGATTTGTATACCCCACTCCAAATTGAATCAACTCATTTTTTTTTTGTTTTGTTTGGGTTGCAAGACATTTATAAATGAAACAATAAAATATAGCTGGTTTAATTTATTTTATTGAAAATATTATTGAACATTTCTAGTTTAGTGCGGTGTAAATAGGATGAAAATCTTGTTGAAAATGGTCGGACGTAAACTACCTTCCAACCACTTTGTTTCTTTTCTTGATCTCTCTTTTAGTTTTTTATGTTTCTTTTTAATGACACACTTCTAATTTTTATTTTATTTCTGACATCTTTTCACGGATTTATTTACACTCAGCCAAAAAATAATTAAAGTTTATTTTTTGTTTTATTTATTAAAAGTGATACTAGACGTTTGAAAAATGTATTGAAATTAAGAAATAAATAAATATAAACCAATATGCGATGTTAAATTAATCTATTTATAATTAAATTAATCTACAATAAAGTATTATTTTAGAATTATTTTTCCTTAAAAGTCATGTTATATTTTTATAGTCACTTAAATCCACGTTAGCAATTTTCGGGAAAATGTTAAATAAAAGTATATGCATTCAACAATATCCTAAAGACATGAGTAACATACATATAATAATATAAATTGTGATTTGACAAAGTTATCTCTCCGTACGAAACAATTCTAGATAACTATTTTTGTTTATTATGATAAATAAGAATATCTAATTATAAAATTTAAATACATTTTTAGTAGTATGTACTTTTTTAGTTTTTGTAAAAATGTTTTGCAATTTTAAATCTCTAATATTTTCAAACATTTCCTTTTTAGCTTTTATTTAAATCATGGTCATGCTAAAATTAAAAAATATATTAATTAATGTAATTAAGATAAAAATATTTTAAATTAAAATTATTATTACCATTATTATAATTTTAACATCAAACTAATTAAATTAATTAATATTTTATATGGGATGTGAAATGTTTGTTCAAGAACATGTGAGACTTGTATTTACCAACATATTGAATAAAATGAGAAAGAGAGTAGTAGAAAAGTAATATAAAAATAAAAAGTTATATTTCGAGTTGTCATCATAACTCAATGAGTCTCTTGAACACATTGAATAAAATGAGAAAAGAGAGCAATGAAAAGTATTATAAAAATAAAAAGTTATATTTTGAGTTGTCATCATAATTCAATGAGTCTCTTGGGTGTATAGGGGCTTGGGGTGTTATTGAAGGGTTTGTCTATTGAGCATTTATGAATGTAGGTCCTGGGCTAGTGAACCACACTAAATTTCTTCCATGTTTTTATTTATATTTTTGCTCTTATTTGTAGGTATGCTTCAGCTTGAAAAAATTATTTTCTTATTACGATATAAAAATGGTATCAAAATCATATAAGAAAATGAGAAAGTTGAACATGTAAGAAAGACGACTCATAAATCCATTGTCTTAAGATTTTTTTTGTTAGAAGTGATGTTAATTTCTTATAAGGGTTGGACTCAATTTCATTAGTATTATTTATCTTCATAATAAACCCTCTTTCTAAAGTCCCATAAGCAACCCTCTCCTTCTCCATTTTTTTTATTGTCCATTCACCTTTTTATGGAGACATTGCTTCCCCAACTAAAATAAATTTCCTCATATTAAATGTTTTCCTCATGGATTCTTATAAGTGTTCATGTTAAGTATAATCCACATGTATTTTAGCACTTATCTTGGATGATTATATTGCATATTACTTTTAATCTAATTGTCTTGATTTAAAGATGACAAATTTTACAATTTTCTTCTCTTACTTTTTATATAAATCTTATCACACTCATAATTCTTATTCACATATATAAATCTTCACAAAGTCATATCTTTCATTCACACTCATCTTCTTTCCCCATATTCATTTCCTTCATTTACACTCATCTTTTTCATCAACGCATATCTCTTTCATCTACATTTTTTTCCTTATCTCCTTCATCCACATTTTTGACCTCATCTCTTTAATCCACATTCTTCTATTCACATTCTTCATTCATATTCATCAATTTCACCAACATTCACCTCCTCCATACATATTTATTTACAATCATCTCATTCATCCATTACAACTTTTTTTCATTTATATTTGTTGCATATAGAAGTATTATTCATTTTTTTAAATTACTTTCATTAGTGTTAACCACACCGATACAAATTATCACGAAATTAAAAAATATATATATAAATGAAAAAATGTAATATACAATGTAAATGAAAAAAACATGGATTTAGTTTTAACACTAAATCTATGTTTTTCTTAGTATCATTTCTTTATCTAAAAAGGTACATAATAAAAAATCACGCACACGTTAAATATATGAAAAGATATGAAGAAATTACAATAAAACATATAAAAGAATTAATGATCTCAATTAAATCAAATAATCATGTCTATTTAATATATGAAAATCTTAGTTCCAATAGAATAATCTCGATACATCTTGTCTTCCTTTTTCTCAATAAAAGTTCAATTGAGATTTTGAAAATATAACACATTATTACAAGACCAATAAAATATATACCCATTCGGAATACCTAAGTTTAATATAATGGACATAGTTAAATATGTTTAATTTAATAACTTAATTACATGTTTTAGTTTTCAATTAATATCATTCTTTATCATTTAATTGTTTGAACAGTTAAAGTATAAATGGATCTATGAGTAACATCATGATATGACATGTAAAGATAAAAAGTTAATCCTAGGTACGTATACCTACTTTTTTAACTTACAGTTCTGCTATTACTCTCGTCCTTTGTCGCTCTCACTGAAAAGCTAATCACCCAAAAAAAATGCCCAGCAAATTGCCATGTTTTAGTTCATCGTTTTTCGAACAATGGGCACAACACAACAACATAAGCGAGTAGAAGATCTTCATTTCAGCACTCCACGCTTGACCTTGTTTTGCTACTACGCGGCGTCACGCATCTTCCCCACATTTTCATTTTCACCTGCTCCTCATTGTCGTACACCGCTACTGTACTTTTGGACCTTCAAAATCAAGAACAAAATTTTTAATAATTCTTACTTATGCTGTGGGACCCTGCACCTTCCGTACCCATAACTTTTCTGGAAATTTCCAAAATCAACAATAATGCCCCATGCATCCCTTTAGGGTTTACAATTATCACTGTTGTCCCTTCTTTTTCTCCCGTCTCAAACAAAGAAATGGTGGTCGATCTCAAAGAGTCAAAACTGCGTTTATTTTAACACTTGAGTCTGTGTCAACAAAATACAGAAAAGAAAAGTGGGACGAGAAAACAAAGCAAAAAGACAAACGCGTTTCAGAGCCACCAAAGATCGTAGAGAAAGTGGTAAAAGAAAAAAGGGAGTTTGTTTATTATTGTGAACATACATTGTCAACCAACACGATAGTGAAGGTTAATTAAAATATGTATGGGCTGATTTGGAGCGGAAAATCAGCATTTCCTGATTCGTTGATAAGCTTGATTAATCGATTAATTAATTAAAGTAGACGATGATGAACGTGTAAACACAGTTGGGCTTGGGAAGGAAAAATGAAAAATGAAAAGTATTAGTAATTAATGAATGTTTAAAAGGATAAAGAAAATAGTTGTTGGAGAAGATGTTGCAATTCCCGATTGATGGGAAGGAGAGTGAAAAGGTGAGTCATCCTCATTGTTAATCGAAAATGGTGATGCGATGATCCGTTGGTAACGGCAGGTACTTTGGGTCAACAACCATCTACAGTTATTAAGTCTACTGTTTATTATCACTGTTCAATCTTTGTCAATGCTTCTAGAATCAAAAACAATTTAACAAATTTCTTTTTTATTTCTACTTTTCACAACTCTTTCGATCCCTTCCAGATTACGGTACACACAATATACCGAAATAATTCACACTTTGGATAATTTTAACTAAACCTATTAAGTGAAAATGAAGAATTCATAATTCAAAATTAAAGATTTCATTTCATAATACGTAACAAAAGAATTAAAACACCACAAAATAAATTTACAATTCTCATTTTTACTTTACAAAAAGATTTTTGTTTTCAACTTGGTCTGACTCAACCGCTTCATAAACTACACTCACTTGAAAATTTGAAATCTTTTTAATTCTTCTAAATTATGATATTACATTTATACCTATATATATATATATATA
>Ga0214543_1011706_pt1 | contig 12126 bp, 7 predicted proteins | sample CNSS2metaG_FD_160094 | JGI IMG/M metagenome (GOLD analysis project Ga0214543, IMG submission 160094) | Root nodule microbial communities from cowpea collected in UCLA plant growth center, Los Angeles, California, USA - CNSS2 | ecosystem: Host-associated > Plants > Roots > Nodule | place: USA...
TGTACCGTACCTAGCCAAACTCAACCAAGTAAACAGTGTGCACATCGAAACCACCTAGTACCCGGACATCACCAACACAAGCCATCTAGGCAAGTAGCCGGTCGAGACCGACTACTCCAATGAACTTTAACTAACATCGATGTCCCGCGTTCAATAGGTCTCAAGGGCCTGGTTTGGGGCCCAGGCCCATTCATGGCCCAAACTACAGCCCATGACAAAACCCAGCCCATGAAATGGTCAAAACGTCATTAATGCCCTATAAATACACGTGGACCCCATCATTTAAAGGTACGCATTCATTAATCACTGATTTGACTCTCTGAGAGCTTTGACTTACTTGAGCTTCGGAGATTCTTATGCAGGTAACCCCTCCTAGGTCCAAGCTGACATGTATCGACCGGGAAGAGGCCAACTGAAGAGATAACGAGCTAAATGATAAGGTGACGCTTGTGTCTAACCTCTTGTTTGTTCTCTGCAGGAACATATATAATAAAAGTAATTATAATTTTCCATCCAAATAAAAATAAATGTATAACAAAATATGTCGAAAAATAGTTATAAAATATTTTAGTTTTTATTAATTGTTATGACCATGTAATATAAACACTTTTAATACTTATGGGTTTTTTTTAGATCATAGAACTTAAAAGTTAGTAAAAAATATAAGGATAAAAAAAAGTTAAAAAATTATATACACAACACAAATGTTACAAAACTCAAACTTTATTATTATTATTATTATGTTTAAATGTTTAAACTCAAATTTTTTTTTTACTATTATTATTATTATTAATATTATTATTATTAATAAATGTTTAGATGATGGAAACTTAAAAGGTTAACCGTTAAATATAAGGATAGAAATGGTATAAAGGAAAAAGAGGCTAAATTCAGTAAGAAATAATCACAAAGTTTAAATCTTATTTAGGGATATCAAAGCGGGTCAGACCGGCCGGATCGGTTCGCCAGTCCGTCAAGAAAAGGGTGGGTCGGGTTAGAATTTCTAAACCGTCAATCCGACGTAACCCGGTCTGCCTAATCCGCCAGTTTAGCGGGCCAAAACGGGTCAGTCTGTCCTGACCCGCCAACCTTTTTTTTATTTTTTTATGTTTAAAATTAAAAATAATTAAAAAATAATACTTTTTTTATATTATATAAATAAATTTTTATATATATAATAGATTTATAAACAAAAATTCAAAAAATGTTAAAAAAATTAAAAATTAAAAAAAAGGCGGGTTAGCCCGCTAGCCCACCCTAAGACGGGAGGGGTTACAATATCCAACTCGTTTATTGGTGGTGGGTCAGCCCCGCCCGACCCATTTTTGCTGGGCCACAGGCGGGCTGGACTGGCCCGTTTTGCCATCCCTAATCCTATTATTATTGAAACTGAAGAGGAGAGTGTAGGGTATAAGATATTTATTCCACCTTATTTTCATTGGATAATGATTATATATTCTCGCTCATTATTGTTTTTTTTTTGTTTTAATATTAATTAATTATTTTTTATAAAAAAATTGAAAATTACATCTTTATGAAAAGTAAAAATCACATAAAAAAATATGATATTATCAAATATTCAATATAAAAAAAATATATTCTTATATCTTAAAAATGAAATATTTTTAAACAAAATTATAATGATATAAATTTCAAATCAGAATATAAAATATATAAAATATTTCGCAATTGATATAAATAAAATTTCACAATCAAAGCATCTATAAATTTTGTATACATTAATGAAACAAAGTTGATAAAGTTATAAAATTATAAAAGTAAAATGAATATTAAAGTTTAAAAATGTTTCAAATGTCTCTTAACTAATCTCTTTTTCTATAGACTCATGAATATTATATTGAACAAAATTATATAGAGGAAAAATATTAAACTAATAATAATTCACATTTTGACATAAATATTTCATTTTTTAACTTCAATATATGTTGAAAGGTATAAAATATTTTTTATGACATTAACATTAACTTATTATATTATAATAAATGAAATGTGTTAATACAATTGTGATGTTAAAATTTTAAGAAAGAATTAGAAAATAAAAAAATTATTTAAAAATCATCAAAACAATATTTTACATAATAAAAATAAACTAAAACATTTAAAAAGTGAAAAGGATAAAGGATTTGATACATCATTGAATAAAATCGCACAATAAAAAAATATAATTAAAAGTATGATAAAATGAAAAATACCTTGAAAATTTGATAAAACTTTTCAAATATAAAAAATAGTCAAACCGTTGAGAGATAATGAAAATTGTTTTACAAGAACAAAAGTTTTTCAAATAAAAAAAAATGAATGATAAGTTTTTATATAATCTAGTAAATGAATGATTTATACGATTGAACACTTAAGATTAAGAGTCAAACCTTTTTATGTGAAAAAGATAAACAAGATAAAATATTAAAGGAGAATAAAAATAATGAAATGTGAAACCTAAAATCTATTTTATTAACTGAAATTGATAATACACCATTTGAACATAACCACATAAAAAGAAATAAGTACAATCAAGGTTATGATTAGAGGTAAAATACACAGGATATATGTGTGAATTTTGTTAATATATAGAACAAACCAAAATTGAAAAGAAAGGAGGAATATATATATATATATATATATATATATATATATATATATATATATATTTTTTTTTATTTTTTTTATTAATGCTAGTTGTTAATATTTTGCTAGTTGGGAAATTAAACCCACAACATCTCTCATTTTTCTTTTTAATTTTACTACTAAATCACTTTATAACCACAAATATACTATTTCACAAAATAAAATATTCATAGATTATGCAAATTAATGTTAGAGAGACCGGACAAAAATATATTAATTACTATGATAACCAGGGATGTAAAAAAAAATTAAAAATTCGTACTCGTAGGTATCCGCAGACAGTGGCGGAACTTCAACCAAAATTTTAAGGGGACCAAATTATATTTGTTATATATAAATTATTTTTTCTAGTTAAAAAAAGGTTTCATTTTCTCTATTCAAAACAAGCACTCATAACGATTGAATTCAAAAAATATGACAATAATATATATATATATATATATATATATATATATATATATATATATATATATATAAAAGTAGTATAAAATTTATCATCAACAATAATATATTAAAAAAAAGCAAAAGTTACCTTTTCGGGATCACGTTCTAAAGCATTTCAAAATTTATTATATATAAGTTTAGGAACCTTAGAGAGTTGTTTTTCATTTTCTTCAATATTTGAATTCTCATAAAGTTTCTCAAGTTTATATGACATAGATGTACTTTTTTCATCTTCATCACAAGCCTTCCACTTGAAAAAAAAAATCAATTATTTTACTCTTTACCATAATTTTTCTAATATAAATTTGTCACTTCTCACCTATCTAGAAAAATATTAAATTAGGAATATTCTAAATTAAATCTTAAAACCAAGACTCAATATTCTAAGAAAAATAATAACTTCTAGATTATTACATTCCCTTACCTTATATATTCTTAATCGTGTTTTTCCCTTACACGACTTAAAAGCCTAAAATAGCTATATCTACACAAAGAAGAGTTTGATGAACAATTAGAGGATGATTTTTTATGATCTTTAACCGATAGAGATATGCCTAGAGCATAAAAAAAAGGCACATATTGCTTTGAAGAAAAAGAGTAAAAAATAAATTTACTCAAAAGAAGAAATTGTTCAATCCAAAAGAAGAAATTGTTCAATCCAAAATGTTCCTTAACTCATCAATTTTTTTCTGGTGCAATTTGATTTTGAAAATAATAAGAAATTGATGATGAAAATTGAGATAAAAATAAAAGAAGAGAAAGAGATAGAAACACGAAAAAAAGAAAAACCAAATAAAGAAGTAAAAAAATTATAATAAAGAAGAAAAAGATAATTTTTAAATTTAAAAAATATTTTTTTAAATTAAATTAATATAAATAAATTAATAATATATAAAATATTCTTTAAAAATATATAAAAAATTAGAAGAAAAAAAAGTGTTGGGGAGCCATGGCTCCCCTATGTCAACACTATGGTCTGCCAGTGTCCGCGAATAAAACCCGCAATAGGTAAGAAGTGAATATTGAAAATGGATACCCACAGATAACAAGTACGAGTATTTTTATACCCGCATGTTAACAGGACGGGTACGAGTATTCAGACTCGTGGATACCCGTACCTGCTATACTTTAATTTAAATTAAAAAATATTAAAATATTAACACATTGATTTTGAATGAGTTATTTTTTATCAATTGATTTTAAAAAAAAAATCTTTATTTATTTATAAACTGTCATTCAACATTATTTATATGAGTTATTTGCACTTTATTTAAAATTTAACAATGTTATACATTGTATTTTTATTTAAACTTATAATTAAAATTTGTTGTTAAATATTAAATTTTTCTTTTTGTTAATATCTACGAATACCTGTGGATATTCATGAATATTAAAAAAATATATTGATACTCGCATAACAGATATCTATACGATGAATATGAATACGGGACATATATTTATTTAGTAAGTAAGGTAGAGAGGAATTATTATTGTACCCTACCCGCACCCACATCCCTAACGATAACAACAAATGAAAATAATAATAAAAGTTAATGACTAAAACATATTAAAATTTATTATTTGTTAGTGTTACAGTTATATATATATATATATATATATATATATATATATATATATATATATATATATATATATATATGTGTGTGTGTGTGTTATACTATATTTATAATTATTTTCATCGGATTTTGTAATGTGAAAAATAGTTGCGGTTTCAATCAACGTAATATTTAAAAAATATTTATTAGCACGTTTTTAGTCTTTATGAATAATTTTTTTATAGTTTAAGTTTTTATTTATCTTTCTTATCTTGTAAAGAATACAAAACGCTTTAGATTTAATAGATAATGATTCTTGGTATACACTTTAAAACTAGTAGTTCATATAAAAATACTTTTAATTTTGTACCACATTTTAATTTGAAAAAAAAAACATAGTTTTCAATTTATTTAGAAGATAAAATAAAATAATTATACAAAAGGTTCGGATTGTATTTTATTGGTACTCGCAAGAATATGGAATTGGAAGGAAAAAAAGGAATAAGGGATACAATAGTAATTTTCCCTCATTTATTTTTATAGCTGAGCTTAAGAGTAAAAAGAGGTGCACATAACACTTCCCAAGACATATTAAAATTTTAAATAGGATAAAATCAGATTTCAAGATACACAGAGAGAATTAAAAATATTTTACTTAATTTAAATTTATAAAAAATAGTCTTATGTCATTAATATTATACTGAAAAAAAAAAATACACATCACTTTCACCCGCATCCTAAATAACGTTTTGAAACATAAAAGAGAAGCGTGGGAAAGGAGATTTGTGTAATTGAGTTGCAAAAGAATTTTAAAATTTGAAATATTGGGGGAAATAAGTGCTAGAGGCACGAGTTTGCTTTCTAACGGATAACTTTATCGTTAAGTTGATACCGTTACATTCCCACAATCACCTAAATTATGGCGAGAGACGAAAATACCCTCAGCATTGTAATTTACTATATTTATTACTTTTATTCTGTACTGAAAATTTTCCACAGAAGGAAGAGAAAAGCTGAAAAGGTAAAGCTTGTGTTGGGAGCATGTGAGGAGGGGATTTTGATCTTTGACAGAACGGAGTCCATCATTATGAATCACAACGCTGATGAGAGATGGGCATTTGCCACACGTGAAACCTTTTCATGTTTTTTGCTTCTGTCCCACGAATGGTTTATGATTCAGTGAAATATAATAAAAGAGAATTGGAGCTAAATCTCACAATTCTGGAAAAAGCTCACTTAATTGAATGGCTCCCCCTCCATTGTTCCGAAGAATAAAAATTTTATAAAGTCACAAATTAGTTGGCAGGCCTTGACTTTTTGCACATGAACATCACGAGATATCTGATCCCATGGAATGTGTATTGCTTCTTTGTAGAACCTACTAGTTGCCAATTTGCCCACAACCCTAAGACCACCCACATTTCTGTTTCCTGCCAAAGAGGAATACCATTCACCCACCCACATACATAAACTCTTATTATTCTCAAAACAGTACCTACCATTTTGGAATAAAGTTGATTAATTTTCACTTCTATTTCTTTTATAGCAAAAGTTCATGTTTATGACATGATCTTTTGGTAAATCAAAGTTCACAAATGTTATATTATTTCCCTTTTACATCAATGCTTTTCATATCTGTTGGCTTATGTGGTTAATCTTTGACTAAATTTAGTAGGAAATTAAAAAAAAAAAGGTAAGATCGATCGAGTTCATCATCATCATCACAAAGTGGGTGGGTGATTTGCTAAAGAAGGGAAACGAAAGAAAAAAAAGGGGTAGCATTTGGGTTAAGGGCAAAGAAGTAATATTACTGTGCTCCCTTGTAACAACCGACATGTGGCGGTACATGCGGCGCACATGCTTACAGTCCCTAGTTACAAAATACAAATGTACAAGGGTTGTTTGAGATTCAAAAATAAGGAGAGAGAGAGTAAACAGTAATTAACAACATAATTTGAAAAAAAAAAAATTGAAAGAAAGATAACGGAAGGGTTATATAAGAAAGTGTTTGTCTGTGTGCGTGGTTGGCGTTTGCTTTGTTTTGAAACAGAAGAGGAGTAGCTTCTACTTTGTTTGTACTACTCTACACACCAGTCTCTTTTTCTACCCATTAAGATTACCTGCCCTTATATATATATATATATATATATATATATATATATATATATATATATATATATATATAAATAAATTCACTTTCTGGTGTGTTCCTCTCTACCATTGAGCAAACAAAAAGAATCTTGGAGATCGGGAGGTCATCGTCGTCATTTGTTGGCTGAAGATTGACATAACGACCTCGGGCACCCAGGAACAGGCACGGTCCCCCCTTCCATTTTTATGTTGTCATTTTTTGTGTTTTGTTTTATTGGGAGATTTTGTAGACCGGAGTGGGAGGGAGCGAGGAATGAGTGATAGCTAATAAGGTTTGATTAATTGGTCGAGCAGGGCATTAGTCAGCAATATGGAGAGAAGCACTCCGGTGAGGAAGCCACACACTTCAACAGCAGATCTGCTTACTTGGTCGGAAACTCCTATTTCTGATTCCCCACCTCCTCCTTCCTCCGCCTCTCGTTCTCACCAGGTATACTCTCTTTCTTTCTTTCTTTCTTCTTTCGCTTCTTTTAAAACTTCTTTATTTATTTATCTTCTATCGGGGAATTTCAGCCGTCCGATGGGATCAGGAAGGTCGTATTTGGGGGTCAGGTCACCGATGAGGAAGTCGAGAGCTTAAACAAACGGTGAGATCTAGTCCATTCTCTCTCTCTCATCAGTTTTTTTTATTATTAAAACTTTTTAACCCGTTTGGTCTTGTTTTGAAATTTCAAAAGGGGCTGTTTCTTTTTTCTCCAAGATATACACAATTTGTATATTTTTACCCTTTGTTTCTGTCATTGATGTATGATCAATAATTTGTTTCTGTTTTTGGTCCCAATCTTTCTATGGAGTATCTCCTTATTTTACTTATTGACCCCTTAATTGAAGCGGCTGTTTGAAAAAGGGGCGAATGAGATTGACTGATTTTGTTGGATTTGGATGATCGGATCTATCTTTTAACCTTGCTTTCTTGCTCCTTCCTGATTTTCACCACGTCTTGTTCTCTGTTTTGGAAAATGAACTGATGATTTGAGCTAGTTTGGGGTTCAGCTTGGCTTCATATATTTTCTACCATTAGTGTGGGGAAGTCACATGTACAACATCAGGCTGGTTTTAAATAGTGACGAGAAATTAAATTCAAGATGTGTTCATTCTCACTCTTCACTCTTATCCCTGGAAAACCCACGACTCCAGCACATTCATATTCTGTGTTCTAATCCCTCACTCACTTTGTGAGCTACCATTATTAATCTTTTTGTGGAAACGGGTCATATCACTGAAAGTTCCAATATTCGTCTATTTTTTTTATCCCTCTTTCTCTTTCTTTGTTCCAGTCTTGGAGATTGCCTGGAAATTGAGAAGTATAATACAGAACATTGCTTACCTCTTCTTATATTTATGTGTTCTTTATTTTCTTGTACCTACTTTATTATGATTCTAGACTTCATTGAAATGAATATGAATTTAAATTTTTAATCATATTTCTTCCTGTCCTTATTAAAAGGACGGGAGGCAGTATTATGAATCCTAGATCAACTTTGCTGTGTTGCGCCTGAAATTATCTAGTTGTGGAATTTCCAGAAAGCCTTGTTCGGAGTATAAGATGAAGGAGATAACTGGTAGTGGAATATTTGTAGCCAATGGAGAAGACGATCCCTCAGAAGCTGGCAGTACGAACCCAAATAAGACTGGAGTACGTATGTACCAGGTACTTATATATGTGTGTTTACATGCAAGAACACAGATGCTTTTACATATTGTGTCAGTTATTAAATTTGGCTAACTTGGAGCTTTATTGTTCACTGTTGAATTAAAGCAAGTGACTGCTGGAATCAGCCATATCTCCTTTGGTGATGAAGAGAGTATTTCTCCAAAAAAACCAACTTCCTTGCCTGAGGTGGCAAAGCAGCGTGAACTAAGTGGAACTTTGGAAAGTGAAGACTCTATATTGAAAAAGCAACTTTCTGATGCGAAGTGCAAGGAGCTCAGCGGTCATGACATATTTGCTCCACCACCAGAAATCAAACCCAGTCCAATAACTCCTCGCATACTTGAGTTAAAAGGGAGCATAGGCATTGGAGAACGTCATGTATGCACCACTCTAAGTTGCTAACCTTAAATTATTTGGATGAATATTTTTCATATTTTTATCACTCTCCCGAGAAATTTAAAAATTAGATACTTCAATAACATATAAGTGCAAAGAGTGCATCTGTTAATCAACTCTGGTTGGCATGAGTGGGGCAAGCGCTCTTCCCCCTTAGCTAGAGATTGGGTTCCTTATCCATCTCTAGTGAGCGAAGAAAACTTGGTTTGGTGGGGGGAACTCACCACCGTTTGCCTTCAGTGTAGGAGATTACGTCTTATGCTTGGTGGGGCAAAAAAATATTTATATTGAACATTTTTTAGACAAACATGTCATTTGTGCAATGATCTTACAAGGAAGTGGAGCTGATGTTCTTCATGCATAGTGCATAGAATGATGTTTTTGTTTAGCATTTATCATTGGGCATCTTTAAATAAGTGGCTTGTGATGTGATGTTGGTGTACAGGCCGATGGAGATCAAAGCGAAACCAACGCTGCTGGGGAACCAATGAAAACAGCAAAGAAGATCTATGACAAGAAATATGCAGAACTTTCTGGGAATGACATATTCAAAGGTGATGTGCCACCTTCATCTGCTGAGAAATCATTGAGTGGGGCTAAACTACGAGAGATGAGTGGCAGCAACATCTTTGCTGATGGAAAGGTGGAAGCAAGAGACTACCTAGGTGGCGTACGGAAGCCACCCGGTGGTGAGAGCAGCATTGCCTTGGTATAATTTATTAGGTCTAACTTATCTTCATACTGTCTTGTTTTGTTTTAATTAATTTTTAGTGGGGATGTGTTATTATATTATTTGACCTTGTATTCTGGGTTTTGGGAATTGGTGTTTTAGGTTTCTTGATGTCTTGAACAAAAGAACCATATGCTAATTGGTTGTATGTCCATAATCCTGTGCTTCCCTGTGTTTGCTTTTATTGAAGTGATTTGAACTGTTTAATTGATTCTGTGATTCCTTAAGTCGCTTTTTATAGTCCCGATTGGTCTGCATTCAGAACTGTGAATGCGTGCAAAAACGCACTTTGGCTGCTAGACGGGTTTGAATATGCCAACGGTACAGTATGCAATAATATCTCTCGTGATATTTTTTCCATTGCCAAACATTGTTTTATCACTAACTCTTTTAATTCGGAAATTGAATAATTTTGTTGTAACTATTAATTAATGACAGGTTAACGTTATTTAAAAATATCAGTCAGATAACAAACTTTTCTTGTTTATAAAATTTCAAATTTCTTTTGTTGTTTTATTGTTAGATAGGTTTTAGAGTAAGTTATGCGATTTAGAGTAAAATAACCCGGAATATCCTCGGCCATGATTTGGAAATGTAATCTTCCGTGATATTTTCTGATCATTTTAGTTAACATTGTTTTTTTTTTTTAATTCGCAATTAACATTTGTTTACAATGTTGGTATTTTTTCATGTAATTCCTTTTCTTGAAAAATAATGTTTTATTACACAATATAAAAAAAAATTAGAAATAAATAAATTTAGTTTTCATTTATTTTGTAACGAACTAAAAGAATAAAGTTTTCAGAATTCGACTTTCCACAATAACATGTTTTGCGTTGAAATATTATTGTTATACAAAAAAAACGATAAATAATTAAAAGAGTTTAAACATTTAGCGCATATATAACTTTTCTCTATGAAATTGGTGTGCAAAAGCATCAGCATACCAAAGATCTTTTAGCCATAAAAATCACAGGAGACATAAACCAAACCCATGAAACAAAAAACACATATGTCCAACACTGAGGCCCAGGACCCTCATTCAGAGAATCTATCTAGAATTAGGGTTTTTGAAACCTATTGCGGAAGAAATCTTTCACACTAAAATTAGGAATTGAATTCCACCAGACCCTTCTTTTGTCTCATGTAAGGCAAATTTTATCAACAACTTGCCTTAGAAGTTCATATTTTTTGTAATTTGTACACAACTAAACCATATATTTTTAATCTTCCAAGCTACCAATATCGGATTATTAAAATGAAAAGCCTCGATGACCGAAATGAATCTAATTCCAATCCAGGTAGAATGGTTTTAGTTTAAATCACTTTTAGAACTTATAGTTTTTGTAATTGTACATTTTATGTTCTTATATAAATGTAATTAATTGCCTTCCAATTTTTATGTCATTTTGGTTTATCCTTAATATATAATTGGACGATATACGCTTTTGTTACATCTTGTTATGTAACCAAAGAACGCGTAATATTTGATGTTAACCACGGAATGACCAATTAGCACTAAACCAAATTACTTTTGAAAAATAAGAAACTCAATATCCAGTTAATATTTTTTTATATAGCTTTTACAATTTTAAGAACAAAGTATCATACTGGATATGAGAACAAATATTAAATACGTTTTTATAATTCAAAAGCAAATTATTTTTAAAAGGCTAAAATATATTATAAATGATTATTTTTAAAATTTTATTTAGTTATAATAAAATGGTAATATTTTTACACACACATACATACATATATATATATATATATATATATATATATATATATATATATATATATATATATATATATATATATATATATAAAAATAAAATGAATATTAATTAAGAAATTTTTTGGTGGACATGATAGATTGTATAATATAAGAAATGGTTATGGACTTACCTTTCTACATTTATTCAATGTTCATGTAGTTTTTTTTTCTTAAAAGTGATGGTATTTTTTTATTTAAATTAGACAAATAGACAGTATATAAAAGAGTTAATGACAGTTCACAAACAAATTTTACATAAATTATTGAAAAAATATTTTTTTATGTATCAAACATTCCATAAAAATAGTCCAGTCGATAGACACTAATATTAATAATATTTTCACAAACATTATTTTAATATAATTTGTTATCTAAACGAAGGTCAAGAAGAAATTCACATTATATATGGACTAGTAAAAATACATACTACGCGCACACACTTTTTACGATAGTGAAAAATAATAAGATTATTATTATTATGAAATTAAATATAAATAATTTTTTTTAATTTTATTGTAAATTATTTTTATTTATTTTATTGGTAATTTTAGAATTAAAAAATGGTTAAATTATTATTTTTTTCAAAATAAAAAAGGTTAGTTTTAAAGAAATAGAGAAATTGATAAAAATAATTATTTTAATTAAAAAATATATTTAAAAGGGTAAATTTGGAAAACAAATATGGACACTCAAAAAAGGAATTTCCTTATATATAAAAGATATATAGATTATATATAGAAGACACACACACATATATATATATATATATATA
>Ga0214543_1011711_pt1 | contig 12119 bp, 13 predicted proteins | sample CNSS2metaG_FD_160094 | JGI IMG/M metagenome (GOLD analysis project Ga0214543, IMG submission 160094) | Root nodule microbial communities from cowpea collected in UCLA plant growth center, Los Angeles, California, USA - CNSS2 | ecosystem: Host-associated > Plants > Roots > Nodule | place: USA...
ACAGTTCAAAAGGGACTCGAAACTAGAACCCTAACTTCCCGTACCTGGGATTCAAGCTAGCAAAACGCTCCGACAAGCCCTCGCTACCGAACGTACGAGCACCGCAGCTTCAAGGAACGAACGGGAGAAAAGGAGTAGAGGATAGCTTCGAACTGGCTCAACAACAGTGGGGGCGGAACCCTAGCAGAAGATGTGTGGCGGCTGCAGCTCAAGGCAAGGACCAAGTTTCTGAAAGTGTAGGGTACCCTAGGTTTTAGGGCAGACCTAAGGGCTTATATGTTGGGCCGGCCTTAGGCCCAACTACAAGGCTGAAAAGAATTAAATGGGCCTTACATTCTCCCCAACAAGAAAAATTTTCGTCCTCGAAAATTCGTCGATGAGATAGGAAGGAGCTACGTTCTCCTTATCTCCTTTGGGAACCACTACTCAAACATGACATATACAACGACTCCCACACCTATAGTCATTGGAAATTTTGCCTCTGTGCTAAGCGACATGCGTCCAACTATGCAGATTAAATTAGTCACTACTCGAAGCACTCCAAATCCTCCAACCTTAAAAATCCGAATGCTCCTCCATGCATGCCCCTCTAACTTGTATCTAACATATTGACTCCCTTTCTATGCGTTCTCCGCTACCTCTTGTAGGTTTTTATCAACTTCTCAGATGACCTTAAGTCTCCAACCAAGGCACGCTCGTATCACTTCACATCACCTTGTTCACTCCTTTATGCATCACTCCACTGACTTGATCACTCTTGAGTATATTGGTTGTGTATATTGGTTTTATGGCCATGCTTTTCCTTTCCCTCTGGCCAATTTTCGTGCATAAATTAGGGTTTCTTTGTCATCTTTTGTTCCTCTTTCATTGATGGAGTTGTCAAACGTTTCTGATATTTTCTTAAGCACAATGATACGTGTCATTGTTTCTGCCTCAGGTTTTTTTCTTTCTTTTTTAACTTTTTCAATTCATTCAAATGTTATTTTTCATTTTATAATGAACTATTAATTATTTTATTTTGTAATTTTTCTTCATATAAATTATTTTACTAATTGTATAGATATGTTAATTGAAATTCACAATTCTTAAGTAGACCATTTTAACATTATTTTCCTAAACAGACCTATTTACTATTTGTTTTTTTGTTTTTTTTTTCCTAATATAGGGAGGGAAAATAAAAAAAGTTAAAATTAAAATTAAAATTATGGAAAATTAATTCAAAATAATTAAGTAAAATTAATTTTTATAATTATTATTTTACTAAATTTTATATAAAATATTAACTAATTAATATTAATTAAATATATAATGTCTTCTATTGTTAATAAATTTATAAATTTAATCATCCTTTTTGCATATATTATTGATTTGTTCTTTTAATTTGAATTTAGGAATTTTCATATCATTTTAGTGCATGATTTTTTTAATATTTATTTTAAATTTTAATTCAAATTATCTAGAAATAAAATTTTTAACACATTTAAATAAATATAAATTTAGAATATTGACTTTTATATATATATATATATATATATATATATTTATTTATTTATTTTAATTTTTTATTTTTGTTATCAACTAATTTTATCAATGTTAAAGAGTTTAAAATGTTATTAATTTGTAATCACAATATTTCATTACACAAAAGGTAATATTTTTTTAAATACCGTATTAGTTAAAAATATAAAATAATTGTAACTTGCAATTTATTTGTGAAGTCTTAGAAAATTGATTTAAGAGTGAAAATATTTTATAAGAACTTCAATTTCTAGAAGTTTATTATCTAAAACTTCTTTATTTTCATTCTAAGAATTTTAACTCTTTTTCATCTTTTTAAGAAATCAAGTACATCATGGTATAACACCCCATTTAATTAATAACCGTAATTAAAGGAAGTGTCACAACAAAATGGTATAGTAGCAACAATAATCCAAGGAATACAACGATGCCAAGCTAAACCAGATACCGAAATTTAACAGAAATGAAATGGAAATTTAAAGGACAGCCAATACATGGGTCGTGACCCTAAAAGAAAGCTCATAGTAGAAAATCCAGCCCAGATGGCTAAGAAGCGGAGTCATTGTTCCCCTGTTGATCGCGAGGACCTCTCACATTTGCTCCCATCAATAAATTGATGATCATCGCAAAAGAGAAGAGCCACATATAAGACAACCAGACAAACAAACATGGTAAGCTAGAGTAAAACAATTCATCAAGTAGTTACATGCCAATACACAATCCAAACATTTTATATATCATCCAAACATGTTCCGACTTCTCAAACAATACACTAGACTCTGACTTGACTCATCCGAATACATATAGTCTGGTCGGATTCAGCGGATGCTTGCACTTGTGGTGAGTACCTCTGCTCACCCCCGAGCTGCTCACCCCCGAGCTATGTGTTACAAGTGTTACGATGAATCAATCCCACACACATAAGATTAGCCCTTAATGAGTTTCAGGCCTCCTACTAATCTCACCATAAAAGCCAGTCTACTCTAAGTGAGACTAATTGACTTCTTAGAGTGTCAGGATGCAACCTTACCTTGAATCCTTACCAGACCATATAGATGTGGCACCACCATGGACACCCACTAACAGAGGCTATGAAATTACATCCCGACCACTGAAGCACGACCTTGAAATCTCACCTAGAGATTCCAAGGGATTACGCACTGACCACAGACCAATCATAAACCAACAACAAGAGAACACTTATCATGCTTATAATTTCATACCAACCTCTGAAAATCAATCCTCATTCGTATCACATGTTGAATCCATACCACTAGTGATTCCCAATCCATGAGTATAGGGCCTCACCTCATACCAATACCATGCCTCTTTAATTTCCAACCCACTCATTAGTTTCACATGCCAAGATCCCTCAATCACATCTATCCAATTTAGAACCCCAGGTCATACCATGCATTTCATTTCACAAGCTTCATGCATCATACAAAATATATCATAAATTAACAATCCAATTACCATTGAAGAAAACCACACAAACTGCAGCAGCTCTCGCTCAAGCCAAGAGCCCTCTCTCAGGCGAGAGGGGTGCTCTCGCTTAGGTGGTAGACCCTCGCTTAGGCGAGACCGCGACCGGGTGTTGGGAGATTTTCGCAAGCTCGCTTAGGCGAGCCCTGCTTCGCCTGAGCGAGACAACCCCTCGCCCAAAGGTGAGGTCCCTCGCCTGCGCTAAACCACAACAGCGTCCCAAAGCTTCCATGCCTCCGCGCTTAGGCGAGTGACTCTCGCTTGAGCGAGACAGTGCCTCGCTCAAAACCAGAGCTCTCCGCTTGAGCGAGAGTTCGTGAAACCCCTAGTCTGCTCCTACAAGTCTCGCCTGGGCAAGTTAGTCTCGCTTGGGCGAGAGCAACAAATCTCGCCACTATTCTTCCTGCAACAGTCACATGTTCACACCCAAATAGCAGTACAAGGCATTTCACACATTCATTACAATCATATAGTTCATACAACACCCAACAAACTCTAAATTAGCCAAAAATCATTCAAGACCCAAAACCCTAACTTCCCTGTACCTAGAAAAGGTTTAGCAAGGACCCTGACGGCACGACCACGAGCACAACAACTCTAGCGATGAACTATAGGGGTGGAGTAACGAGTCCTCTTAGCTCAACGTATAGTGGAAGCAAACCCTAGCAGAGAGGTTGACGGCTGCAGCTCAAGGTTCTCTGAAAGTGAGTGGAAAGTGTGAGTTAGGGCAGACTAGGAGTGGGTTTTATCCTTTGGGCTAGCCTTTAAGCTCAACAGTTTTAAGGCAACCCTTAAAGTATTAGGGTAGAAAAATGGGCCTCACAAATGGTGTAAGACCCGAGAAATTTAAATAATTAAATTAATAATTAGTTAATAAATGTGCGTAGTAGAAGCCTTTATGGCATTTAATGCTAATCGTTGTGACATGAAAAGCACTAGCTTAAGTGGTTGAGAGTACTTAATTGTGTGAAAGGACTTGGGTTTGAGTCCTATGTATGCCATATGTGTGTTATTTGATTGATTATTAATTTTAATAAATTGCATGGTTATGTTGGGTACTAACATAATTATATAATTAGAGGATTTATCATAAACATGACTTGGTTGAATTGGTTGTGTAAATTGCCTTGTGAGAACGAATTAATCTCTTTATTTTTGTTAAAGTACTTGTGGTCTGAATGTGAAAGGATGGGAAAGTCTAGAGACAATGGGCTCCCAAGGGAGTTGGGAGAAACAACCCATAATGGTCTATGAAAGGTAGTAATAAACATTAAAAAGAACTATTATTCATTTTTATTTTTTTTACCACAATTAGGAGCCATATAAAAGGGGAAAATTAACCAATTTGAAGGGTTTTGGAAGTCTGAAACCTAGAGTGAGAAGGGAGTACGAATTTTGAGTGTGAAGGTGAATTGGGATTGAGGGCAAGCGGTGGTGGTTGAGAAAGCAAGAAGGCAGGGTTCTTAGGTAGCACAAAGTCAAGGTTAGGCAACCTTTGGAACGAAAGATTCACAGGTTAGGAGAGCTCCTTTCCATGCATTTATATGTTTGTGTAGAAACTTGATGTATTCTGTGATGTGCACTGATTTGTGTAACTTTGCCATGCGAATTGTTGATATTTGTGCTATAAATTGGGGAATTGGATTGTTTTGTGGTAATGGAATTAAACCCTTTTGAGAGTGCACGTAAATTTTGGGGTTTTGTGGTACTGTTAATGGATTGTGGTTCAATTGCGCTTGATTGGGGATCAACTTTGTGTACAATTCGTGCTCTTGACAATTGCAATTAGTAATGGAGTACTTAGCATAGTGGTGTGTGAACTTTTGGCAATTGGTTTGGTGTCTTTGTGTGCGTGACAGCGAATAGGTCCTCTATTCTCGCCCGAGCTAACTAGGCTCGCCTAGGCGATAATAGCAGAAAGGAGATTTTGGGTTATGTCTGCACATCTCGCCCAGGCGAGAGCTGCTCGCCCAGGCGAGAGCTGCTCGCCCAGGCGAGGATTCGTGAAAACGTGAGGTGGAGCTCGAGGGTCTCCCCAGGCGAGGAGCCCATGTTTTGAGCGATAGAGTACCTCGCTTAGGCGAGAGGTACTCGCCTAAGCGAAAACTCAAGTTCGATGCTTGTGTGTTATGATGTCTCACCGCCTAGGCGAGTGTTGTTGTGGTGAGCGAAGTGGGATCTCGCCCAGGAGAGATAAGCGAGCCTAAGCGAGCCTTCGCATGTGAGACCTGTTTGCAGCTAGCTCAGGCGAGAAACCTTAGCTTGAGCGAGACAGGCCTGGTCGCTTAAGCTAAGGCTTCTAGCCCAAGCGAGTTTAGGACGGTCTATGGGTATTGTTTGTATACTTTGATGAAACATGGATCAGCAGATGATGTATCATGAGCGGGTAGGTTCATGGATGGTGGATAACATGTGATGGTATGGATGGGGAGGTTCATACTCGATTACTCTCCTGTGGGGATACGAGCGAGGTAGGTTCGTATGTTCCGTGCTCACAGTTGAGAGATGCTGCGTGCGGGAAGGTATGTAGCTTGTGGATCACATGTGTTGGACTACGGGCGGGTAGGTTCGTAGAGTAGGACTACGAGCGGGGAGGTTCGTAGAGGCAGGACCACGAGCGGGCAGGTTCGTGTGAGCATCAGGAATCCTGAGTCCATGACTAACCTTGTTGTATGTTAGTAGTTGAACAGCCTTGGGGCGTGTTGAGAATGTAACCAAGACGTAATTATGATAATAAAATTGGGTGGTTTCTATTATTTAATTTTTGTGATTTTTATATACATTTTGAGCTCACCCTTTCTGTCTGTGGTTGGCGATGATCGTGTAATTTACACGAGAGCAGTTGATGATACAGGTAATGCTGCTAACACTCGAGATGGAGAGAGGGACTAGCTGTGAATTAGAGCTAGGGATTTACTATGCTTTAAAGTTTTATTTTGAACTTGTAAAAGCTTTTGGAATTATTTATCTTTATTCAATAATTGTTGCGTTGAATATTAAATTTTTGTTTTATTTCCGTGGCGTATGGTAATGAAGATGTGACGTTCCAACTTCTTTTTTATATATTTAAAATATTTTAAGTAATATCCTTTTAGGGATGTTACATTTGGTATCAGAGCAAATATTTTAAGATTTTGGGGAACTTGGGGAGTGAGCTTACTGCGGTTGTGTGTGATTGTATGTTATGGTGTGTAATGATTGTTGTTTTGGTTATAATCTGAGCTGGTTAATGTGAACAACTGAATTATATGGCGTGCACAAGCAATGGCTTATAGGAGGCGTAGAAATAATGCGGGGGCAAATGAGATTGTGAACGCAATCCACAGGATGGTGGATGCTATGCATCCTGTCGCAGCGTAGCCAAGGGCAATGGTTCCGCCTGTTAGGCCTGCGACGATGGAGGATTTCATGCGCCACAAGCTGGCGAAGTTTACTGGTAAAGCTACCCCGAATGAAGCAGATGCGTGGGTATGCGAATGTGAGAAAATCTTCGAGGTAGTTTCCCGTCTTAGTCAAGCAGGCCAAGAGTGTGGAGCAATTGGAGATGGGACCCAGCAGAGTTAACAGATCCCAGAAGAATAGTGCTGAGGGCAGACAACAAAAGAAGCCCTACAGCCGACCGTCATCATCTTACAGAAGTTGTGGTGCTATAATTGTGGAGGAGAGCACCTGAGGAGAGATTGTACACAACCTTCGAGTAGTGCGGGAAACAGTGCTAGCACTCGCAAGTGTTGTGCGTGTGATCAGCCAACCACTTTGCTAATAGGTGTCCTAATAAGAAGACTACCACGGGAACACGACCTCTACCATCCTCGTCAGACAGGCCCATAGCAGCAGGCCGAGTCTTTGCTTTGACCAGCACAGAGGCCACTCAGTTAGGTAGTCTTATACTCGACTTTTGCTTATTGTTGGGTAATTGGGTGTTAGTGTTGTTTGATTCAGGAGCTTCGCACTCTTTATATCTCATGACTACGTGAAGAATCTAGGATTGTCGACTCGTGATCTGGGATGCGAGTTAATAGTCTCAACACCAGCATCTGGACAGGTTTCAACTAGTTCTGCCTGTGTTGGATGCTCAATGGAGGTAGAGGGCAGGCGATTCAAGGTGAACCTAGTATGCATGAATTTGGAAGGACTGGACGTGATACTGGGGATGGACTGGTTGTCAAGTAATCACATTGTTATTGATTGCAAACGACACAAAGTGGTGTTCCCAGAATCGGAAGGGTTGAAGTTGATTTCAACCAACAGAGCTTTAAAGGAGATTGAAGAAAGAGCTACCCGTTATATGATAGTGGCTCAGGGAGAAAAGAAAAGCTCAGAGGAAAAGATCAGAAGTATACCAGTAGTCGACGAGTATGCTGATGTTTTTCTCGATGAAATACCTGAATTGCCACCTAGCAGGGACATAGACTTCTCTATTGATATAATACCTGGGGTGGGTCTAGTGTCAGCGGCTCCGTATAGAATGGCACCAGCAGAATTGGTAGAACTGAAAAGGCAGATCGAGGATCTGTTAGAGAAGAAGTTTATCAGACCTAGTGCATCGTCGTGGGGAGCACCTGTGTTACTAGTGAAAAAGAAGGATGGAAGTTCTCGGTTATGTGTAGACTATCGACAATTGAATAAACTGACGATAAAGAACAAATACCCACTTCTGAGGATTGATGACTTGCTTGATCAATTAAGAGGGGCAGCTGTGTTTTCCAAAATTGATTTGAGGTCTAGATACCATCAGATCTTGGTCAAACCGGAAGACGTTCAGAAGACAACATTCAGGTCAAGGTATGGACATTACGAGTATGTAGTAATGCCATTTGGAGTGACTAATGCTCCAACGGTCTTTATGGACTATATGAATCAGATTTTTCGACCCTATTTGGACAGGTTCGTGGTGGTGTTTATAGATGATATTCTTATCTACTCCAAAAACAAGGAGGAATACGCAGATAATCTCAAAGTGGTACTGGCAGTACTCAGAGAACATCAGCTATATGGTAAGCCGTCTAAATGTGAATTCTGGTTAGAAGAAGTGCAGTTTCTGAGGTATGTTATTTCAGCACAGGGTATTGCAGTGGATCCAAGCAAGATTGATACGGTGTTGAAATGGGAAAGACCGCGAACTGTGACTGAGGTACGAAGCTTCTTGGGTTTGGCTGGGTACTACAGAAGGTTTGTGGAAGGATTCTCTAAAATGGTGAGTCCTTTGACACAGCTTACTAGAAAAGACCAACCATTCTCCTGGACGGAGAAATGTGAGGAATGCTTTGAGGAGATGAAGAAGAGATTGACAACAGCTCCGGTGCTATCGATACCAGATACTAGTAAGAAATTTAAGGTGTTTTGTGATGCATCCTATCAGGGCTTGGGGTGTGTATTGATGCAGGAGGGGAGGCCTGTAGCCTACGCTTCTCGACAATTGAAGGTGCACGCGAAGAACTATCCCACTCATGATTTAGAGTTGGCTGTCGTAGTGTTTGCTCTCAAAACATGGAGACACTACTTGTATGGCTCCCAGTTCCAAGTTTTCAGTGATCACAAAAGTCTGAAATACTTGTTTGACCAGAAAGAGTTGAATATGAGACAGCAACGATGGATGGAGTATCTCAAAGATTATGACTTCGAGTTACTTTACCATCCCGGTAAGGCAAACGTAGTGGCGGATGCCTTAAGTCGACAAAGGATTCAAGGATATGAATCTGGGTATGCAGTTGGGAGAATATTCTATCCGATGTAGTGTACTGACCTTGACTAGTGACCTCATGGGGTTGATGCGTGAGGGACAAAAGGGTGACGCTGAATTACAACAGTTTATGAGTTGGTTGGGTATTGAGAAAGGGAAGGACTACAGAATGGGATCAGATGGCATCCTGCGTTTTCGAGATAGAATTTATGTACTGGGAAATTGGAGATTGAGGAAGCAAATTATGGAGGAGGGACACAAAAGCCGTCTTAGCATACATCCAGGTATGACTAAGATGTATCAGGATTTGAAATAGTCTTTCTGGTGGAATGGAATGAAAACTGATGTCGCTGATTTTGTGGCGTCGTGTTTGGTGTGTCAAAAGGCCAAGATTGAACATCAGCGACCTGGGGGTACACTAGAACCATTAGACATTCCACAGTGGAAATGGGATAGTATTGCAATGGACTTCGTGACGCATTTGCGAGGACAACTAAGGGAAATGATTCAATCTGGGTGATTGTAGATAGATTGACTAAGTGTGCCCATTTCTTGGCAATTAATCAGAAGATGTCAATAGACAAGCTGGCTGAGTTATATGTGAGAGAGATAGTCAGATTGCATGGGGTGCCAAATAGTATCGTATCTGACATACATCCGAGATTTACTTCTCATTTTTGGCAGTCGTTGCAAGCAACTTTAGGGACACAGTTATGAATGAGTTCTGCTTATCATCCTCAGACGGACGGGCAGTCTGAGAGGACGATTCAGTCCTTGGAAGACCTGTTGAGAGCTTGTGTTCTGGACCACATGGGCAGTTGGGGTGATATGCTTCCTTTGGTGGAATTTACATACAACAACAGTTATCACTCCAGTGTTGGTATGGCACCATATGAGGCCTTGTATGGGCGGCGATGCCGGACGCCACTGTGTTGGAATCAAGATATGGTGAATCACTAGTGTTGGGTCCATAATTCCTCTAACAGACTACTTAGAAGGTCAAAGTTATTCAGGATAGAATGAAGGTAACTCAGAGCAGGCAAAAGTCCTATGCGGACAATAGGATGAGGCCTTTGGAATTTGAAGCGGGGGATCATGTGTTCCTCCGAGTAACACCGACGGCAGGAATAGGAAGGGCTATCAAATCGAGAAAGTTAACTCCAAGATTTGTTGGGCCCTATTAGATACTGAGAAGGATTGGTGCTGTAGCCTATGAAATTGCCTTGCCACCGTACTTGGCAAATTTGCATAATGTGTTTCACGTGTCTCATGCAAATACATAGCATATCCATCCCATGTACTAGAGTCAGACGATATTCAAATCGGGGAAGACTTGACGGTGAACGCTGGGCCGGTGCGGATCCTTGACTTGCAAGTCAAAAAGTTGCGAGGAAAGGAAATAAAGACAGTGAAGGTCCTCTGGGATGCAATCACTCAGGAGATGACTTAGGAGATGGAGGATAGCATGAGGCAATCTTACCCACACTTGTTTCCTGGTAAGTGCAATTTTTGAGGACGAAAATCTTTGAAGGTGGAGGGAATGTAAGACCCAAGAAATTTAAATAATTAAATTAATAATTAGTTAGTAAATGTGGGTAGTAGAAGCCTTTATGGATTTTAATGCTAATCGTTGTGACGTGGAAAAGTACTAGCTCAAGTGGTTGAGAGTACTTAATTGTGTGAAAGGACTTGGGTTTGAGTCCTATGTATACCATATGTGTGTTATTTGATTGATTATTAATTTTAATAAATTGCATTGTTATGTTCGGTACTAACATAATTATATAATTAGAGAATTTATCACAAACATGACTTGGTTGAATTGGTTGTGTAAATTGCCTTGTGATTGAGTGGTTGTGGGTTCAACCCTTGCTGAGAACGAATTAATCTCTTTATTTTTGTTAAAGTACTTGTGGTCTAAATGTTAAAGGATGGGAAAGTCTAGAGACAATGGGCAGCCAAGGAAAGTCTAGAGACAATTGTCGAGTTCCTCTTGGTAGAGAGCTACAGGGATTTTAGCGCTAGGCACCACTCTTCTTATGTTAGGCATGCTCCAAGTCAGAGAGCATTAGAAGTTTTGGCATCGGGCGTCACGTAGATAACGTTAGGCGATCATTTCATAGTGAGTTGAAATGGTTAGGCATTGGGCGCTCCTTTCACATAGAGCTTTAGGGGAAGATTGCACTGGTGCTGGTTGAATGCACTTGGGCACAAGGGAGGGCACATGCCACTGGGTTCTAATTAGGGATGTAAAAAAGGGTTGGGCCCAATAGGCCAGCCCATCAACCCAGCCCTAAAAACATGGGTTGGGATAAGAAAATCAACATGCGAACCTAAACCAACCTGGCTCGCCCAGCCCACCAACACGCGGGCCAAAACAGGCTAACTCACAACCCTCCTTACTTAATTAAAAACTACATGCAACGTAGGTGTAGTGGAGTAGTTGCTTTGTGTTGTTCAATTCATTTGCCAGGCCAGCCTTTATAGAAGAAAGAAACAAAATGTCTTAGACTTAGTAGACACATTCTTTCTCTCTCACGAAAATAGAAAGAACCTTGATGTTACCTCCTTGCCTTACCAACCACAGTCTACGAATTACAAAACACAAATCAGCCAACCCTTTCTCAGTCCTCCATTTGTGTGTCATGTTAGTTGTCATGGGTGGTGTTCTTCCTCCTCCGTCATCCATGAGACGTCACTGGCTATAGTGTAGGGAAAAAACGAAACGAATGCAATTTCGCAAAGCCACCACCACCACACTATGACGTGAGGGACGATTTTGACCACCAGACCACCGCGGACAAGTTTGTTAGTAAATTTGCGTTTTGATTCCCTATTTTTCAATTTGTAAGCGTAATGGATGAAATACCGTAAACCTAAATTTCATTTCCCCTAATTGGAGGTGAAAGTCTATCTCTGATTGATTTTGCTACAATTTCCCTCTCTTTAGAGTCGTTCTGAGATTGTGTTTTGGTTCACTATTTTTCAATTTGTAAGCATAATGGATGAAATTCCCTAAACCTAAATTTCATTTCCCCTAATTGGAGATGAAGGTCTATCTTTGATTGATTTTGCTACTATTTTCCATTCCTTGGAGTCGTTCTATGATTGCTGGTGTTGCTTCTATTTTCCCCCAAATTGTTGGATTGCTTGTTGTGATCAACTAGTAAATTGCTGTAATATATTGAGATATGATGAAGGATTGACCCCAACCAAGGATGGAGGCACATGCTTAAGAAGACTAAGCATGTTTAGAAAGGAAGTTCACTAATCCTTCATCCCTTTCATTTGTGTTTATTATTTTTGTTCCCAAAGTTGACTTAGTTGAATCAACTTTAGTTGACTTGTTGACCTTTGACTAGGTTTGACTTGTTGACTATAGTTGACTTGACTTAAGCCAACATGCTAATCTATGTTTATTTGCTTTGTAGGT
>Ga0214543_1011717_pt1 | contig 12116 bp, 5 predicted proteins | sample CNSS2metaG_FD_160094 | JGI IMG/M metagenome (GOLD analysis project Ga0214543, IMG submission 160094) | Root nodule microbial communities from cowpea collected in UCLA plant growth center, Los Angeles, California, USA - CNSS2 | ecosystem: Host-associated > Plants > Roots > Nodule | place: USA...
CAATATATTAGTATATAAATTAATAATATACATATATAATAATTAATAATATTTAAAATATTGTTAAAAATATAATTATGTACATATAATTAATTTTATTATTCTTAATATTTGTATATAATAATTAAAAATAATAAAAATATATAAACTTTTATAATAAATAAAATATTAATAAATTTTAATATTTTTAACTGATTTATTAATTATTTTATTTTATTTTTATCATCAAGGTATATAAATTAATAATATACGTATATAATAATTAATAATAATTAAAATATTGTTAAAAATATAATTATGTATTTTATTATTCTTAATATTTGTATATAATAATTAAAAATAATAAAAATATATAAACTTTTATAATAAATAAAATATTAATAAATTTTAATATTTTTAACTGATTTATTAATTATTTTATTATATTTTTTATCATCAAGGGTATTTTATTATCTTCAAATTATATTTATTAAAAGTTTTTTTTAATCTATCACATCACTCAAATCATTCACTAACTTTCACAAAATTTATCTCCAAATTTATCTACTCAAATTAACATAAATCCATCTTCATACTCTCTCCCAAACCAATCTTTATAAACGAACACACCCTTATGTTGTGTTCATTTGAAAGAGATGATTTGAAAGAGAGGACGTGGATAGGTTTGAGTAGGGATGGCAATTAGGGCCTGGCCCGCAGGCCCGCAGAAAAAACACGGGGCGGGCCAGGATAGTGAGCCCGCAGGCCCGCACAGGCTCGGCCTGCATAGGCCCGCGGTCCGTGCGAGCCGGCCCACAAGCCCGCATAAAATTAAAAAAAAAAAAAAAACTTGCACTTGTGTATATTAATTACTTCTTTTATGGACTCTTGCATTAACATTTAAAATTCTTGTATAACTTGAAAAGACAAGTATTATGTAATTTTTAATGTGCTAAAATTTAAAGAATACATTGTGTATGTCATAGTATGAATATGATGAAAATGTTGAATTATCAATTTATCATCTAATTCTCCAAAGTCTTTACTTAATTTTGTAAACTTCTTAAAATTTCCCAATTTTTAAACATTGAAAGTTTTATCATAAAAATTAAAAAAAAAATTAAAAAATTTTAAAAAAAAGGCGGGCCAAGGAGTATGTGGGGCGGGCCAGCCCGCATTGCCACCCCTAGTTTTAAAATAATTAGTAATTTTCTTTGGCAGTGTTTTCTTATAGAAATTATGATATGGTATAATTAGTAATTTTTAATATATTATATAAGAGGGGAATGAAATAGTTATAGAAAGTGGTTTATAAATGGGGATTCCAGAAGTGATTTTATTAATTTAGGTTGGTATTTAATTAATTGACTTTAGTTGCATTCGACTTCTAGGGTGCGTGTTTAGAGTTCTTCTTCTAAACATAGCACATTTATTATTATTATTATTATTATTATTATTATTTATTTTTATTATTATTTTTATTATTATTATTATTATTCTATTTTACTACTATTATTGTTATTATTATTCTTCTTCTTATTATTATTTCTATTATTATTATTATCATCATCATTATTATTATTACTATTATTATTATCCTTAATATTATTATTATTAATTTATTTTACTATTATTATTATTATTATTTTCATTATTATTATTACTATTATCATTATAATTATTATTATTCTTATTCTTATTATTATTAATTTTATTTTATTGTTAATATTATTTTTATCATTATTATTATTATTTTATTAGTTTCTTTTATTATTATTATTATTATTATTATTATTATAATTATTGTTATTTATATTATAATTATTTTTAGTTTTATTTTTAGTTTTATTATTATTATTATTTTATTTTACTAGTATTATTTTTATTTTTATTATTACTATTATTATTATTATTATTATTTTATTATTATGATTATGATTATATTATTTTATTATCATTATTAACTTTATCATTGTTTTATTTTATTTATGATTTTATTATCATTATTATTATTTCATTATTAATGCTTTATTTAATTATTATTATTATTATTTTATTTTATTTTATTAGTATTGTTGTTTTATTATTATTGTTTATTTTATTTTATTATTATTTTCATTATTTTTATTTTTATTTGTATTGTTTCATTTTATTATTACTATCATTATCGTTATTATTGTTGTTGTTGTTATTTTTATTTTTATCCTTATTACTGTCTTATTGCCCGTGCGATATTTTGGGGCAATGATTATGTGTTCTTCTTGGTTTATATATTGTTTGGTTGTCCATGATTGTGTTAGGTATAACACTTTTGTTTTGATGGTTTTATATGAATTTAGAAAGGGATAGATGTGTGTTTATAATTGAATGATGCATATGAGTTGTGATGTTGTAAATTTAAGTATATGAAGTATATGAATGCGTATTTTGGGTTCTGGATGTTTGAGAATTGAATTTTTTGATACTAGGAACTTAATTAGAGTACCTAAAACCAGTAGTGTCACATTACTGGTGTAACCCCTGACGGTGAAGAGTGAAGTGCTGACGGTGTTGTGAAACCGTCAAGCGGTCTGCACTTCCATTTTGCCTGGTGGCGCTTTGGCAGCGCCAGGCGATAGTGCAGGAGCAAGGGTCCATTGTAGATGAATTTGCATGGATAGGTTTGTGGGCTTGGTTAGGGATATGCTGGATTAGTTACGAGCGGGGAGGTTCGCAACGGAGATTTGAGATGCGTGATTGATACGGGCAGGAAGGTCCGTATCTGTTGTACTCTTGTGTGGGGATACGAGCGGGGAGGTTCGTATGTTTCGTGCTCACACTTGAGGCTACTATGAGCGGGGAGGTTCATAGTAGGTGTTCACGCATGTTGGACTACGAGCGAGGAGGTTCGTAGAGTTGGACCACGAGCGGGCAGGTTCGTGGAAGCATTGGAATCCCTAAGACCAGCTTGAGCATGTATCTTGTATAGGGCAGTGTGTTTTTCTTAATTTTTTTTTAATGTGTTGTGATATGGACTTGGACCAGGAGGTGCTTGACTGTGTCATGAGCGGGTAGGTTCATGGCTAGTGGTGAACACGTGATAATATGAGCGGGGAGGTTCATATTATGATGCTCTCGTGTGAGGACTATAGGCGGGGAGGTCTGTAGAGTTGGACTATGAGCAGGGAGGTTCGTAGAGGTAGGACCACGAGCGGGCAGGTTCGTGGAAGCATATATATCCTAGGTCCATGGTCATGAAATTGTGGATTGGAAACCTTAGGGCAATAAGGTTTCTTGGTTAAGCATTGGCTGAAATAAATTAATTTGGGGGTGAAATTCTATGTATTAAATTATATGTTTATATTGTTACATGAGCTCACCCTTTCTGTGTGTGTTTGGCGATGATCGTGTAATTCGTTATACGGGAGCAGACATTGTTTCACGTGGAGCTGGTGACACTTAAAGCCAGAGAGGGGTTAGCTTGGGAAGTTTTATAGACTACATTTGACTATTTTGTAAACATTTAGTTGATCATTTTTGAACTATGTAAACATGGATTTTACTTTATGGTTTTAAATTTTGATACATTTTAGTAAGGTTTTAATTTTCCCGCGTTTTGGGAAAGAACTTTGAATAATAATGACATATTTGATATTATTTTACTTTATTTTATTTAAATTAGTAATATCCGGTCAGGATGTTACACACAGAGTAAGCGGCCTTTTGACATTGGTGCTGCTTGTAGCATCCCTACTAGAAATTACCTATTTAAAATAAATAAATAAATACTTATAAAACAACCTCATAATTTCATTATTCCCAAACGCAGGAAAATTTTAAAAAAATTTGTACCACGAGCCAAAAACTATTTAATAATGGTAATAAAGTTATTACAATTTTCCAAGATCCAATAAAATAGTAGTAACATAAATAAGTTCCTAGCTCAAATCCCAAAGCGTCAGTAGCATCACCTGTAGCATCATCTGCTCCCCTGTAAAGAATTACACGATCATCACCAAGCATAAACAGAAAAGGTGAGCTTATAAATAAAATAACATATAATTTAACAAAATACAAGCAATACACCCATCTAACTCATCCTAGTTAGTTCTTGGTCAAGACCTTAATATCCCAAGGCTCTACAACCTTCAATTTACACAAACAGTTAACCATGGACTTAGGATTTATGATGCTCACATGAACTTGCCCGCTCATGGTTCTGCCTCTACGAACCTCTCCGCTCGTAGTTTTGCTCTACGACCTTCCCGTTCGTAGTCCTGCTCTACAGACCTACCCGCTCATAGTACAACACACGTGATCCACCAGCTATGTACCTCCCCACACATAGTATCTCTCAAGTGTGAGCACAGAACATACAAACCTACCTCGCTCGTATCCCCACACGAGAGTAACTGGATATGAACCTCCCCACTCATATCATCACGTGTTCACCACAATCCATGAACCTACCCGCTCATGGCACAACATCTCCTGATCCAAGTCCGCATCAATGCATACAAACAACACAGATTCACCCTTCGCCCAGAATAAAAAAACTCTCACCTGGGCTACGATCCACGTAGAATCACACAGATTTCTCCACGATTTCTCGCTGAGGCGAGATGACTTGTCGCCCAGAATAGGGCTTTCCGCCTAAGCGAGATGCTCGAGCAGAACCATAAAATCCTCGCGATCTCTCGCTGAGGCGAGGACCTCTCGCCTGAGCGAGATGCTCTGTCGCCTAAAAAGTGAGCTCTCCGCTTGAGCGAGAGGCTCGAGCAGAAACAGGGTCGAGTCGCTGCTACTTTCGCCTAGGCGAGCCTTACTCGCCTGAGCGAGAATAACAGATGTCCTCCTTGTTCACACACGCAACACACCAGAAAACAATGACAAAACCCCATTTCACACATTATCAAGAAATCTATACAGTGCGCAAGTCTCATGAATGTGATTTAAACCCAATTAGACCACAAAATTTTGAGATTGAGCCATAAACAATCATACAACACATAAACCCCCATCATATTCATACCAAAGCATAAGAGCTTCTCAAACAACACTAGAAACAACAAAACTCTAATCCCATCACATAGAGAACGAAAATTTCATAGCAAGCAAGAATCAAATGATAAGAACAGAACTCAGAATCGTAATACATATCATTTACTTTAAACACATAAGAACAAGCCCCCTAACTTGGTTTCCAGTGCTTAGAATTCGAATGGGTGAAAGTTCTTCTAGACCCAAAATGGCTCTCCTTAGTGCTCCCACAATTCAGCTTCTCTTGATTCCCTCTAACTCACGTTTCACTCAGAATTCGTGCTCCTTCCTACTTTCCCAGTTTTCAGTCTCAAAAACCCTTCTAATTGCCTTATTTTTCCTTTTTAATATGTCCTTAATTATAGTTAATGGCCCAAAAACGAAAAATGACATTTAATTGAATATAATTGCCCTTCAAAGACCATTATGGGTTGTTTTTCCCAGCCTCCTTGGCTGCCTATTGTCACTAGGGTTTCTCTACCCTTTCACATTCAGGCCACAATTACTTTAGCAAAAAAAATAAAATAAAGAAGTTAATTTCGTTCTTAACAAGGTTTGAACTTATAACCACTACATTACAAAGCAAGTGTACAGCCAATTCAACCAATCATGTTTCGTGATAATTCCTATAATTTTAGGATTACATTATCACTACTCCAATTCAATCATAACCTTTAAAACAATGCACAAAATGAAATATCATACAATTGGCATATATAGGACTTGAACCTAAGTCTTCTCACACAATTAAGTACTCTCAACCACTTGAGCTAATACTTTTCCACGTCATAACAATTAGCATTAAATGCCATAAAGGCTTCCATTACCCGTATTTATTAAATAATTATTTATTTAATTATTTAAATTTCTCGGGTCTTACATCGCTTACTATGTACTGAGGGGTCTCTCAGCATAGAGTAAGAGGCCTTTTTTACATTGGTGTCGCTTATTGTATATTGAAGAGTCTCTCAGCACATAGTAAGTGGCCTTGTGACATTGGTGCCGCTTACTGTGTACTGAGGGGTCTCTCAGCATAGAGTAAGCGGCCTTACTGCATGTGTTCGTACTTGGTTCGTGGTGTAGTTGGGACATCAGCCTCTTAGTCTTAAGGAACGTAGTGACGTATACCAGCACTATGCCAAAATTGTCAATAGATAGCAGTTTTTTGTTCATAAACAGCGCTTTTTAAGCGCTCTCTATTGAAGCGATGTCTATTAATAGAGAGCGCTTGCAGAAAAGCGCTCTCTAATGATTTTCAATAGACAACGCTTCGCCAAATAAGTGCTCTCTATCTGCACGTCAATAAATAGCGCTTCGCCAAATAAGTGCTCTCTATCTGCATGTCAATAGACAATGCTTCCCCAAATAAGTGCTCTCTATCTACACGTCAATAGACATCACTTTCATTATCAAACGCTCTCTATTAGATGCGTTTTTTTTTTTTATAATTTATTTAGTTTTCATTCATTTAAACAAATGTGTTTTATAATATCCAACGCTTTGAACAAAAAACACTCTATTTGGTTGATTTTTTCTTTTATAATTTATTTTATTTTTCATTCATTCCTTCTTATTTTGGTGTTATATCTGCATAAAACTTATATAACAACTATTAAAATCAATCAAAAGTATAACAAAATGTGATTCATAATAATATGCATGCATTGCAAGTTGTCCTTTAAAGATAGAAAACAAACTACTATAATATAGTTATACAAAAAAAAATTACAGTGTAGTAGCCAATATCAAATCAAGTATCTAACCCAAAATGACGCAAGTAAGCAGCCAATATGAAGCCTCAAGAGTAATAAAATTTAATACAAGCTTGAAGTAACACACTAATTTCATGGCATATATGAACCTAACATAGTCTTAGAATATTCCCTAGCCAATTGATCCTGCAATAAAAATAAATTATACTTGTCACCAATTAGATACAACATTAAAATGAAATGTAAAGATTCAAATTATCATGAGCAATGACATAGTTTTATAAAGATACAAGCATAACATACCAACCTATAATAAGCATTTACTAATGAGATAAAAACACCAATCTTCCCTAACTTCAATGATTTGATTGTCAGAATATTGTTAACATCTGCAACTAGGAAAATACTACAACAAAGAAAAATAAAATTAAAATACTTAATTAAAACTATGCTACAATATATATATATATATATATATATATATATATATATATATATATATATATAATCAAAATAACTTAATTCTATTGGAATTGTCCCTCCTTCACAATATGTGATAATTTTCTTCATATAGCGACAAATGTAATACCCACAATCATAGTCGTTGGCTTGTTTTGGACACTAGAAAACCAAAAGTACAAAACATGAATATTAATTGGTATTAACAACATTAATTGATTTTCAAATAAATAATTATAACTACCTTAATTGTTGTCCATTTGATATTGCTTAACTTAGCCTTTGAAACCATATATCCTCTTTGAGCTCGGTAGGTTTGTATAACCCTAGTTTATAAATAAAAATAAAGCATGTATAAGTAAAAAAAAAAATACAACTACAAGTATACATATATGTGAATCACATGTATATTCTTACATGTCAAACAATTTCTTCAAATCTTGCCTCATATTAATGTCATTGTGCAATGGATCAAGATAATAAATTATCTCCATCTTAATATTGATTGCAAGCAAGACCCAATGTTGGCTACAATTTGAAATAAATAAACAATATTAGATTATGTGCATCTAACTTTGAAAATTATACATTGTTCATAAAGTTGGGAAAAAAGTATTACCCTGTATTGATAGGTGCAACAACAAACTTATCAATCACCCTATTATCAAGAAAAATACTGACTATTTTTTGCATTCTCTCTTTCATAGGTAGCTCATGTGTTGTTATTTTGGGTGATAAAAAGAAGAACTTCTTGTCATTTGGCTTAATAAAAGTTCGATATAGGTACCTTATGAAAGAAAAATAAAAGAATACATTAGTAATATCATACATAAGAGCTACTAATGAAAGATTAAGTTTAATGATAAAAACTAGTATATTGTACCCGATATATATAGCGATTGCTGTTGCACCTAGCCATGCATAGTCAATAACTTCAATAATTTATGCCTTGACGGTCTCTTTATGTTCATCTAGTCCAAATATGGCTTTCTCCATTTCTATTGGGGAAAGTGACTCTGTAGGCTTTAGTTTCATGTATGAAGGGAGGTAGTTGCAACATTGAGGAAGATTAGGATGAATCACTTTACGAGGATCATGTTGAATGACCATTTTCCCTTGACATTTTCTTTTAGTTACGACATATTCATTTGTATTATTGATCCTTTTCTTTTTAGATAAAGTGGAATCCTAAAGCATCATCAATTAAACAAGTTACATAATAGATAAAATATTTTCATAAATAATCATGAATTAATATATTTGTACAAACCTACCACATCAACAACCTGTAAAAGATTGTTTGGCCATGCCACAAATGTACCTATTGCTTGTCCTGTTGTCATTATGTCATGATTTGCATTAGGTATAGGCAAGGATACATTTGGCTCCACATTAATATCTACACTAACTTTTACATGTCCACTAGGTAAAGATCTACCATGTAGTGCATCACTTTTAACATTATGCAATTTCCCATGGGCAACCAAGCAAAGTAATGGTGATGATACAAACAATTTACAACTTGAGACCCCCTACATTGTAAAATATAACTATAAGATAAAAATATATAAAGTGAGCAAATATAGAGAGCTATTGCAAATTTAAAGTAAGCAAATTAAACTAATATTGATGCTAATGTAGAAAAGTTAGTTACCTTAGGAAAACTATTTAATGAAATTGTGCAACTCCCTTGGCCACTATTGACACTAATATCAAGTTGTTCTATATTATTTGATGTGTCCTTTTGTCGAAGTGAAATAATCTCATTCTCCATTCGTGCCATTCTTTCAATCATGTCTTTCATTTGAGTCGTCAATGTGTCATGCTCTTCTTGTGTATAACGCTTTTTAGGCGGAAAATAATCTTTGTGATCAACTCTAAATCCCACTGCCCTAACACAACCTGGATACTCTGGGAGGCATAAAGCTTGAACAAGAATATTTGAGCGAGCATCATTTGTTTATTCTGAATGTATAGTTTGTGATAATATGACCTAAATTAAACAATAATCAAACATATCACACTTATTCTTGAATCACATTTTTGTGTGTGTAGACTTTAGTGCACATGCTAGATTTTGGTTTATAGTTTGTAGTAGTTAACTTCAAGTTTAGTTTTAATTTACTTCTTTAAAGTTGTAGTAATTAGTTTAAACAAATTTTGATTTACTGTTCTTCTCCAACTTTGACAGCTAGTTTATAGTCTAGTTTAAGCAAGCTAAACTTTGGTGCACATGCTAGATTTTGGTTCTTTTATAGTTTGCAGTAGTTAACCTCAAGTTTAGTTTTATTTTACTTTTTTAAATTTGTAGTAATTATTTTAAACAAATTTTAATTTTCTATTCTTAGAGTAGCATAGAATCTAGTCCTATTTTACTCTTTTTAGTGCATTTTCTTGGTTTTCATAGGCATATTTTAATTCCTTTGATGTTTTTAGTAATTAGCATAGTTTACAAAGGTCTTTTAGCATTTAAAATAGGGTGATGAGTCATTATTTTCCTCCATTCCACTAGCCTTTGTGTACCCATTTGATAGTTTTTCAGTGCTTAATTGTTTATCTTTAGTGTGTTTTCATCTGTTGGGCTTTATTGGGCCACTGTTCCGAATTTGGGTTAATTTCACATTATTTGGCCTAATTTTCGTTTTTAATTATTTTTAGGTATTTGGGTGAAGCAAATTTTGGAGCTTGGACATTAATATTCAGTTGAAGAGAGTTGCCACATCATTGCCACATCATTTCCGTGTCATCTAAGTGAATGGACCAACATTTGAGGCCTAGTAGTGGCATTTTTGTAATTCTGAGTGGCAGAATGACATTTTTGTAAATACTAGTGGCAGAATTGATTTGACCACGAGAATTAGGTCTTTTAGCATGAGCCAGGCGCATGGCATCTTCCCCAACCGCATGGCAACTAATTTTTGAATGCATTGATTCCTTGCAAATAATGAAATGAAACCTTGAGATTAATGTTTTGTTCGGTGGGTTTTGTTGTTTCTTAGTTGTGGATTTACGTTTGCGTTTTAATTGAAGAACCATATATGGTTTTGCTTAATTTTTAGAGTGGGAAACTCGTTTTAGTTGATTTTCATGCTTAATGAACTTTGACAAATTCATAAACGCTTGCATTGCTTAATTTCATGTTGAATTCGTGGTTAATGTAACACCCATGAAAATTAATTAATTAATTAATTAATTAATACATGCGAGTTGAAAGTGCCTTTATGGCATTAATTATTGTTTGATGTGACGTAGAAAAGTGCTAGCTCATGTGGTTGAGAGTACTTTATTTGGGTTTGAGTCCTATGTATGCCAATTATGTGTTGTTGTTTTATTATTGATTTTTAATAATATGTATGAATATGGAATTGGTATTGTAAACTTATCATGTTTGGAGTGTATCACTAACATGACTTGGTTAATTGGTTATGCACTTGCATGGTGACTAAGTGGTCATGGGTTCAAACTTGGTTGGGAATGAAATTGGAACTTTAATTTTTTAAAGTGTAGTTTTGGAGGAAATATGAGAGGGCAAAAGAAAACTAGGAAGGGGAAGCCAAGAGGGGTTGGAAAACACACTATAATGACCCCTAAATAAGAATTAAACTCACCATAAAGTCAATTTTCGTTTTAACCTTTAAACCCTTAATTAAGACACCTATAAAAGGCCATTTTAAGGGAAAAGAAGGGTTTTGGCAGTGCTGGTAATTGGCTTTTGAGAGGAGCACGAGTTCTAAGGATGTGAGAAGATAATTGAAGGCTGAATTGGGAGGGTATTGGAACAAAAGAGTGGGCAACAAAGGAACATTCTTTTTTTCCCCCAAATTGAATCAAGAAGTCCAGGTTAGGGGTGCTGAGTTTAATTGTACTAATTTTTCACGTGTTTTTGCATTTTTATGTTCAATTGGATTCTCTCTGATATGATTGTGGTATTATGTGTACTGGTATTGAGAGTTTCTAGATGGGTTGTTATGTATAAAGCCTCTTTTGGGTGGTTTATATGAATGGGATAAGGGTTTGGGGTATTGTTGTTGTGGTTTTTGGCCAAACCTTTAGTTTGATTGATGCAAACCTATATGAACCATGTTACGATGATGGCCTGATGGGGTATAATGCTTGAATATTGCCTAAATTGGATTTTGGTATGGTTGTGGTTTGTTCTCGCGCAAGACCAGAAGAGGGATACTGCAATCCTTGCCCAAGCGGGTCACCCTCGCCTAAGCGAGAGTTGCAGTGTTTCATTACTGGTTTAGGGGTCGAGCATCTCGCCCAAGCGACTGTTTTGGCACTTGAGCGACTTGGTCTCTCGCTTAGACGATAGACACTCGCCTAAGCGAGGTCGCGTGGTAACTTAGGTGTTCTGAGCGCGAAACCTCGTCCAGGCGAGGAGTTTTTGTGGGTTTGAGGGAACCAGGGTTTCGCTCAGGCGAGACGGCCTCGCCTAAGCGAGATGTCGTGGTCAAGTGTGATGTTTTGCTGCATTGTAGCCCAAGCGAGATTGAATTAGGTGTTTGGGCGAGAGATGATCTCGCCTAAGTAAGGGGATCTCGCCTAAGTGAGATAACGTGATGATGTTGCTGTTTTAAGCTTGCTCAGGCGAGGTGAATTAGCCTAAGCGAGGCTAAGGGCTTAACTTGGGCGAGAGTCCCTAGCTTAAGCGAGTTTATGCGAAGTTTCATGTTTGTGTATGCTTGTGTGTAATAGGTGGTGGAGCTCCAAAGGTGCATGAAGAGCTCCATGGGCAGCGGAAATGGATGAAGGAATGGAGGCAAGGCACTTGCAAGCAATTGAAGGTGAAAGAGGTGATAGGATTTCGTAATCTATGCTAGCCTAAGGAAGGTGGCTAGAGGTAGAGAGAGGAAATCTCTAGAAAGTGGTGACTCTCAAAGGCAATAGAGGAAGGAGTGCTCTCAACTCAAGTTGCATCTATTGCATAAAATTTCAAGAGTG
>Ga0214543_1011721_pt1 | contig 12113 bp, 12 predicted proteins | sample CNSS2metaG_FD_160094 | JGI IMG/M metagenome (GOLD analysis project Ga0214543, IMG submission 160094) | Root nodule microbial communities from cowpea collected in UCLA plant growth center, Los Angeles, California, USA - CNSS2 | ecosystem: Host-associated > Plants > Roots > Nodule | place: USA...
AAACAGGTGTGAAAATCCAAGTTTTTCTTTCTCCTTTTATATTTACTTGTGATATTTATTATGAGATCATAGCACCGAACATATTGATTGTTTTTTTTTTCTCTCTTTTCCTTCTCTTACATTGAAGCTTGCACTCATCATGGCATCGTATGTATCTGTTCTAATTGTCTTTTTTGTGTGAAATTGTCTCTTGTAATGTGGTTTTGTTATGTCAATAAAAGAAATGGTTGGTTGTGTAATATACGGAATTTTGGGATGGGTTTTATTGCCGTTAATATTAGATGAAAGTTGTATATGCGTTGTCGCATAAAAAGTGTCAAAGAAACATAAACCTTATATGTATATGTGAATCTCTACATTTGAAAGCTTCTTTTGGTACGTTTAATTTATTAATTAAAATCGTTTATACTTTTTCCTTAATTTATTTTATCAGAATGCAAGTATTGTTTTTAATGGCTAATATAATATGTTGTTTATATTCGATGTTTCAAAATAACGCACAAGATACACACTAAACATGAATATTGGAATAAAGAATTTTGAGATAGCTATTGAATAATAAATATGTCTAGGCATTAATTGAGAAAATTTTATTTTTGTTTGGTGATATTCTTTTCTAAAAGAGATTTATAATATTTTACAAAAATTATCAATTATTTATTTTGTTTTTTATATATATATATATGTATATATATATATATATATATAGATATATATATATATATATATATATATATATATATATAAATTGTATCCGAAAAAAAGAAACACTTAGAACATTATAAAAATTTATTTACACGAAATTTCGCATATTCTTATGTTTCTAAATAAAAATGAATTGATTGGCTGTTGTAATTAAGGACGTGGGTAATAATGAAATTAAATTAAAACTATAAAATTAGTAGCGAGTAATATTTATTAAAAAAAAATATAAAATTGTTATGAATGAATAGTTGTTCATTGATTTGATAAAGCTACTCATATGATTCATATCATTTATACTTATATGATTCATGCGATTGATACTCATATAATTCATGTGAATATTTTGTATTAATTAATTTACTTTTCCTATGAATAATAACACCTACAAAAGTTGCTCTACGTTCTCTCATTCTCTAATATTCCTTTTATCTTCTCTATATTATTAGCTTTAATTTATAAAATGTTATGAGGATGAGGATTATTCAACTAAGCTTTAAGGTATGTTTTTTTTTTCTCTCTAACCAGAGGTGGAACATATATATGACAAAGGTGAGCCATGGCTCCCCAACAAATTTTTTTAATTTTAATTTTTACATATTTTAAAAAAATATTTATATATTATTACTTTATTTATATTAATTTAGTTTGAAAAAAGATTTTCTTAAATTTAAAAATTACGTTTTTCCTCTCTATTATAATTTTTTATATTTTTTTATTTGGTTTCTCTCTCTTTCGTATCTCCATCTCTTTCGCTCCTCTTATTTCTATCTCAATTTTCACCATCAATTTCTTATTATTTTCAAAATCAAATTGCACTACGGTAAAATTGTGGAGTTCAGGAACATTTTGGACCGAACAATTTATTCTTTTGAGTAAGTTCATTTTTTACCTTTTTTTTTCGAAGCAATATGTTTTCCTCTTATATGTAGCTTTGCCACACTTTAGGCATATCTCTATCGATTAGAGATCATAAAATTATGCTCTAATTGTTTATCAAACTCTTCTTTGTGTAGATAGAGCTCTATTTTAGGCTTTGAAGTTGTGTAAGGGAAGTGTAAGATTATGAATCTACTCTAAGGTAAAGAAAACTAATCATTTAGAAGTTATTAGTTTTCTTAAAATATTGAGTCTTGTTTTTAAGATTTAATTTGGGATATTCATAATTTTTCGTTTTGTAAATAGATGAGAGGTGACAAATTTATATTAGAAAAATCATGGTAAAGAGTAAAAGAATTTAATTCTTTTTTTCAAGAGGAAGGCTTGTGATGAAGATGAAAAAATGCATCTACATCATCTAAAATGGAGAAACTTCATGAGAATCCAAGAATTGAAGAAAATGAAAAACAACTTTCTAAGGTTCCTAAAGTTACATATAATGAATTTGAAAATGTTTTAGAACAAATACTTTGTTACCTTAAGGGCACTATGAATATGGCCTTATTTTACACAAATGATTCAAAATCAGATCTAATTGGTTATGCAAATCTAGGTTATTTATCATATCCTCATAATGGTTGATCATAAACAGGATATTTGTTCACATGTGGCGGCACAACGATTTCATGTCGGTCTGTGAACTAAACAATAACAGCAACATCATCAAATCATGGGAAAATTTTAGCAATACATGAGGCAAGTTGTGAATGCATTTGGTTAAGGTCTATAATTCAACATGTGCGACAATCTTGTGGTGGTTTGTCCTCGGGAAAATAAAATCAACAACCATATATGAAGACAATAGTGCATGCATTGCTCAATTGAAAGAAGAATATATTAAAGGAGACCGAATAAAACATATTCTTCCAAAATTCTTTTTCACTCATGATCTTCCAGAATTTGTTTTAGAACATGATACGGAGAAGCATATTCAAATTTGGCAATATCCACCAAATCAAATTGATGAGGTACAGAGGGCTTATCTAAAATGGGGTCCATATCAAATGTATCTAGAAAATTATTCGTTGTCTGATAAAGATGATCATCCAAGAAGATTTCAGTATACATGGTTTAGCTTATTTCCTTCATGGTTAGAGTATTCGCCATTAAAAGATGTTGTATATTGCTTACCGTGCTATCTTTTTAGTAAAAAATCAAGTGGATAACCTAGCTCAGATGTTTTCATTGTTACATGTAGCTGATTCTCGTGAAAAGAGATATTGCAACTATCTTCAGTTCTGATTCAATTATTGAATATTTGAAATCATTGAAAGAACGTAGAGGAACACTCTGAGTAAAGGTACATTTTTTTTAATATATTATTGTTGATGATAAACTTTATGTTACTCTGTCATATATATTATTGTCGTAATGTTTTGGATTCTATTATCATGAGTGCTTGTTTTGAATAGAGAAAATGATGTAAAAAAATTAAAAAAAATAATTAAAAAAATAATTTGATATAACAAATATAATTTGGCCCCCCTAAAATTTTTGTTCAAGTTTTGCCACTGTTTGTAAGGATAATGCTCTACATAACTAAGCTGAGGTTTTTTCTAATCTTTTCCTCATTCAACTTTATCTTATATTTTTATTTGTGTGATGATAAGTATTAGATTGTTTTTTCATCTCTCCCTTATTATTATTATTATTATTTGATTTCAGTAATTTCATACATAAAATTTGATTATTATTAATATTTTATGTACTAGTTGTAAACATGTCAAACCTTGCAAACCTTCAATTTGAAGCCCTTGATAATTCGGAGAATAATTATTTATCATAGATATTAAACGTTGAAATACATTTAGATGCAATGGGTATTGATGATACCATTATAGAAAGAAATAAAACATCTGAGCAATTAATTTGCTCCTACGAGAACAATATTGTGAAAAGAGATTTCACAAATATTCTGAATTTATTTCATACATTTGTATGGCTGAAAAAAAGCAATGAAGCTTTTGATGCAAAATCATGAGATCTGCTCAACTGGTTCTACTCCATTCCGAGAAGAGAATGAATCAATATTTATGATTTATATTTTCATGGTCAAAGTCGTAGCCTTGGTTGTGGTTATGCTAAGAATCATGATTGTGGACATGGTTATATAGGAAAATTCAAAAATACACATTTTATCACCAGAAGTGGAATAATAATATGAAAAAAGGGGAAAAGAAAAATGTGGTGAAAATCTCACCTTACAAACCAATTTCATGAGGTTGAGTTAGGCTTAAAATCCATTTTTTTAACATAGTATTAGAGCCATTGTTTAAAGCCTATCCTAGCGAGATTTGTGTTTGTTGGGCATATAGTTCCACCCATTATCGGACCACCATTAATGTCTAGTCTCACGCACGAGATGTATATACCTCGGCATGAGGGAGGTGTGTTGGAAGTCTCAGGTCGACTAAAGATAAGGAAATTTCATAGTATATAAGTGGGTGCAAAATGATAATATAAGTTATCATTAGGTGGTAAAAATCATTTGATTTGTACTTGTCGTACATTAAAGCATCTTAAAATATAAGGAAAAGAACATAGAAACACATTTTGTTTATAAAGATGGTGATTCTGATTATTTCCATGTGGATGCTACTCATCTTGATATTTTGTTAAACCAAATGAAAGCATTGATCGTCTCATTGGTGATGAGAGTGTAAAAAAAGGATTTTCTCATATTATGTTCTTAATTTTAAGGCAATGCTTTATATCTGTTTCATGTTTCATGTTGCTTATATATAAGTTTTTCTTGATCAATAAAATCCTCTAGATGTTTTATTTTTCTTCTACTCTTACAGAGTAATATCTAATATTGATATTTATGTTTATATGAAGAATGAATGTTGGCGTTAGCATCAATGATGAGGATCCATGTCTTATTGATAGTGCAACAACTCATACAATTCTCAAGAGTAATAAATTTTTCTCTTGTTTGGTAATTTGAGAAGTCAATGTTAGTACTATTTCTAGTACTACAAATATAATTGAAGGTTCTGGAAGAGCTACCATACTTCTACCAAGAGGTACAAGATTGCATATTAAAAATGCATTTTATTCTCCTAAGTCCAATAGAAACTTATAAAGTTTCAAAGATATTCGTCTAAATGGATATCATATTGAGACAAATAATGAGGGAGATATCGAATATCTTTATATCACTCGAATTGAGTCAAATAAAAAATGTGTATTGGAGGAATTATGAGCCTTCTTTTAAGGTTTGTACTACACATATATTAATGCGATTGAGACGCATGTCATTGTAAGGCAGAAGCTTACAAATGGAAATGAATTTCTTGTTTGGCATGATCGGTTGGGTCATCCTGGATATATCATGATGTGAAAAATAGTTGAAAACTCATGTGGACATCCACTTAAAAGTCAAAAACTTCTTCAGTCCAATGATTTCTCATGTACTTCATGTTCGCAGGGAAAGTTGATAATAAGACCATCACTAGAAAAAATTAGAAATGAGTCAATCTCATTTTTAGAAGGAATACAGGGTAACATCATGTGGGTCATTTAGATATTTCATTGTATTAATTGATACATCCACTAGATGGTCACATATTTCTTTACTATCAACTCGAAATCAGGCATTTGCTAAGTTATTAGCACAATTGATCAAGTTAAGAGTCCACTTCCCAAATTATCCAATTAAGAAAATTTGTCTTGATAATGCTGGTGAATTTACATCTCATGCTTTTGTTGAGTATTGTATGTCAATTGGAGTTGAAGTTGAACATCCAGTAGCACATGTTCATACTCAAAATAGACTTGCAGAATAACTGATAAAACGTTTAAGATTGAATGTAAGACCATTACTTATGAAAGTTAAGCTTCCAATGACTACTTGGGGATATACAATTATGTATGTTGCAGTATTGATTCGTATCAGACCAACTAGTTATCACAAATACTCTCCTCTACAGTTGGTTTTTGGTCAGCAACCTAATATTTCTCATTTAAGAATTTTTGGGTGTGTTTTGTATGTAGCAATTTCCCGACCAAAAAGCACTATGATTGGTTCTCAAAGACTTTTGGGAATATATGTTGGATATGTTCTCCGTCGATAATAAAATATCTTGAACCATCAACAAGTGACTTATTTACAGTTCGATTTGTTGATAGTCATTTTGATGAATCAGATTTTCCAACGTTAGGGGGAGAAAGAAAGAAACTGGAAAAAGATATTGGTTGGATTGAATTATCATTATCTCATCTTGATTCTCGTATAGAAGAATGTGAACTAGAAGTTCAACGGATAATTCATTTACAAAAATTGACCAACCAATTACCAAATGGTTTTACTGACAGAAAAAGGTAACTAAGTCACATATACTCGCTGTTAATGCTCCAATCAGAATTTATATTCATGTTGGACAATCTAATATAGCAAATGAATCTCAAACACGCCTGAAGCGTGGTAGGCCTGTCGATTCCAAAGATAAAAATCCTCGAATGAGAAAAGGGAAAAAAAGGCAAGATTGCCTAATCGAGGGGGTAAAAGTCCCAAAAGATTCTTTTGACATAATTAATGATTTGGTTCCTGAAGAATCTCAAAATGATGAGATCGCAATAAATTATGCCATGAATCATATAATATGGAACCGAAATAAAGTCAAAATTGACGATGCTTTTGCATATAATGTAGCAATGAATGTTATAAGTGACAATGAGGATCAAGAACCAATGATAATTGAAGATTGTCGACAAAGAAATGATTGGCCAAAATGGAAAGATGCAATCCAAGCAGAACTAGATTCATTTGCTAAACGAAAGGTTTTCGGACCTGTAATTCGCACACCCGAGGGTGTAAAACCTATTGGGTACATATGGGTTTTTGTACAAAAGCGAAATGAGAATGGTGAAATTATTCGATACAAACCACAATTAGTTGCTCAAGATTTTTCATAAAGACCTGGCATTGATTTTCAAGAGACATATTCTCCAATATTGGATGCAACAATATTTAGATATTTAATTAGTCTTGTTGCACAAGAAGGTTTAACTTATACCTCATGGATGCTGTAATAGCCTATTTATGTAGCACTCAGAAGAATAATATTTATATAAAACTCCCTGAACGATTTAATTTGGCCAACAAAGCAAATTCTAAAGAGGATTATTCGATAAAATTGAATAAGTTCCTTTATGGATTGAAACAATCAAGACGTATGTGGTATGATCGTCTTAGTGAGTACTTGTTAAAGGAAGAGTATAAAATAACCCTATTTGTCCTTGTATTTATATGAAAAGATCTGAGAATGAATTTGCCATAATTGTTATTTATGTAGATTACATAAACATACTTGGAACTCCTAATGAGCTCACAAAGGCAATCGATTGTAATTTGAGATGAAGGATCTTGGAAGAAAAAAGTTTTGTTTAGGATTAAAAATTGAGTATTTCAACAAAGGTATTTTTGTACACCAAGAAGCTTATACAATGGTGGTGAGGTCGTTAGATGTTGATAAAGACCCTTTTAGACCTCAAGAAAAAGATGAAGAACATTTTGGTCCTGAAGTCCCATATCTTAGTGCTACAGGAGCAGTAATGTATCTTGCTAATTATACTCGACCTGATATAGTATTTGTTGTAAATTTTTTATCAAGATATAGTTTTTCACCTACAAGAAGACATTGGAATAGAGTAAAACAAATACTTCGTTACCTTAAGGGCACTATGAATATGGCCTTATTTTACACAAATGATTCAAAATCAGATCTAATTGGTTATGCAAATCTAGGTTATTTATCATATCCTCATAATGATTGATCATAAACAGGATATTTGTTCACATGTGATGGTATAACGATTTCATGTCGGTTTGTGAAACAAACAATAACAACAACATCATCAAATCATGCAAAAATTTTAGCAATACATGAGGCAAGTTGTGAATGCATTTGGTTAAGGTCTATAATTCAACATGTGCGACAATCTTGTGGTGGTTTATCCACGGGAAAATGAAATCAACAACCATATATGAAGACAATAGTGCATGCATTGCTCAATTGGAAGAAGAATATATTAAAGGAGACCGGATAAAACATATTCTTCCAAAATTCTTTTTCACTCATGATCTTCAAAGAAATGGTGATATAGAGATCCAAAAGGTTCACTCATGTGAAAATTAAGAAAATTTATTTACAAAGTCTTTACTAAGGAAAACTTTTGAGCAATTGATTCACAAAATTGGACTATGTCATCTTAATGTTATAAGTTTACATGAGGGGAGAAAAGAAGATGTAAAGAACAATATTATTTTGAATTATGTATTCTTTTTCCTTCACTAGGTTTTTATCCCAAAGGGTTTTTCCTAGTAATGTTTTAGCGAGGCACATTATTTTATCAATGGACATCGTAGGGGAGTGTTATGACTTAATGGTTGTCCATTGATTTGATAGTGTTACTGATATGATTGATATGATTGATACTCATATGATTTATTACTATTTTTGTAAATATTTTGTATTAAATATTTTATTTGTGTCCTTTATGGGTTCCAATGTTGTATCTATAAATAGAACTTTTATCTTCAATAATAACACACACAAAAGTTGTTCTCCGTTCTCTCATTCTGTATTCTTCCTTGTATCTTCTTCTCTCTATTATAAGCTTTAATCTATAATAGAAATAACCTTTTAAAATTTCAAAGGAATGTTGAATAGTCAATTATTAACATTTAACAACATTCCTCCTCGAAAATAGTTATATCTTAAATAACATTTAATTAAGTTTTAATTATGTCATAAATTTAATTTAATTTGTAATAATAATTTTTGATAACGGAAACAATTCAAAGAAGTTGTTGAGTAATGATCAATTTTAGTGACAAAAATTAATTAGTTGACCAATTTAAAAACTAATTTATAAACTATAAGTTATTGGTAACTAAAATAACCTTAAAATATTATAACTAGTCTTTAAATTGGTAATTGAAATTGTTTTCAGTATAAATTGGTCTCTAAATTGGTGACTAATATTTCATTATAAAGGTTTTGACTATCAAAAGAATTGACCTCTAAATTAGTTTCTAATTACGAAATTGGCTTCTAAATATATTGTTAGGCATAAAATTGGTAACTATTTAAAAATTTTACCGTAGTGAAATATTTAAATTTTTTCAATTTTTTAATCGAGTTCTTAAGATTTAATTGTCTTATTAATTATATGACATAATTGTTATCTTGCTGCTTTATTTTTTTCTTGTGTATCAAAAATTTAAAATTGTGTGGTTAATACAAAATTATATTGTGGTCAATAAAAAATAACAAATGAATTTTATTGTTTTCATAGAAAATATTTTGATGACGAACCTTTTGTCGTTGGCAAATATATATTTTCAAAAAAATTATAATCTAGTTTTTTTTACTGGTAGTGGTATGCTGGTGCACTTTCATTCCTTTTGCCGATATAACTTTTTGTTGGAAATATTACTCCTAATACCAATAGTTTGAAGAGTTTACAACATTTAGACTCATCTCATTGTAGTTTTAATATAGCTCCTAATTTTTGTACGTCTAAGGAAACTCATTTTTTTGATGAATTGAAAATAGCCTCTAAACAGGCTAATATGCCTAATGTAAAGAAATATTCTAATTCTAAAGAAGATGATGAGGCATATCAAACTATCAGAAAACCTGGTCGGAATAGGCCAAAGAAAGTTAACACCAAATCTTCCAAACCAAATATTTCTAAACATTTATAGTAACTTTTAAAAGCCTTTTGTGGATTGTGAGTGAGTTTAATATATGTTGAGGAATTTGATTATTGAGCATTTGGATCAGCTGGAACTCCTACATAGATCATACATTGTAATAACATCTAAATAAATACATAAACTTGTATAATAACATCTAAATAAAAACCAATTTATAAACTATAAGTTATTGGTAACTAAAATAACCTTAAAATATTATAACTAGTCTTTAACTTGGTAATTGAAATTGTTTCCATTATAAATTGGTCTCCAAATTAGTGACTAACATTAGCTACTAAGGTTTTGGCTACCAAAAGAATTGACCTCTAAATTAGTTTCTAATCACGAAATTGGCTTCTAAATATATTGTTAGGCATAAAATTGGTAATTATTTAAAAATTTTCTTCTAGTGAAATATTTAATTTTTTTTCAGTTTTTTAATTGAGTTCTTAAGATTAAATTGTCTCATTAATTATATGACATAATTGTTATCTTGCTCTGCTTTATTTTTCCTTATGCATAAAAAATTTAAAACTTTGTGGTTAAAACAAAATGATATTGTGGTCAATATAAAATAACAAATGAATTTTATTGTTTTCATGGAAAATATTTTGTGACGAACCTTTTGTCGTTGCCCAACATATATATTCAAAAACATTATAATCTAATTGTTTCTACTGGTAGTGGTATGCTAGTGCACTTTCATTCCTTTTGCCGATATAACTTTTTGTGGGGATATTACTCCTAATATCAATAATTTGAAGGTTTCACAACATTTAGACTCACCTCATTGTAGTTTTGAGGTAGCTCCTAATTTTTGTACGTCTAAGGAAGCTCATTTTTTTGATGAATTGAAAATAGCCTCTAAACAGGCTAATATGCCTAATGTAAAGAAATATTCTAATTCTAATGAAGATGATGAGGCATATCAAACTATCAGAAAACCTGGTCGGAATAGGCCAAAGAAAGTTAACACCAAATCTTCCAAACCAAATATTTCTAAACATTTATAGTAACTTTTAAAAGCCTTTTGTGGATTGTGAGTGAGTTTAATATATGTTGAGGAATTTGATTATTGAGCATTTGGATCAGCTGGAACTCCTACATATGCACCATAGCTTTTCATAGATCATACATTGTAATAACATCTAAATAAATACATAAACTTGTATAATAACTTTCAAAGGCCTTTTGTGGAGTTTGAGTGAGTTAATATATGTTGAGGAATTTGATTATTGAGCATTTGGATCAACCGGTACTCCCACATATGCACCATATATTTTCATAGATCCTATATTGTAATAACATCTAAATAAATATATAAACTTTTACAATAACTTTTAAAGGCCTTTTGTGAATTTTGAGTGAGTTTAATATATGTTGAGGAATTTGATTATTGAGCATTTGGATCAGTTGGTACTCCCACATATGCACCATATATTGTAATAGATCCTATATTGTAATAACATCTAAATAAATATATAAACATTAATTTTAAAATTTTAGGTTTATTGTAGTCATTAATGATCTTTAAGTATGCATGAGGCAATAGTGAGGTTGCCCGAATTTGGATTCTCTGTTGGGTTTTATTGTGTTGTTCCTCTAGTGTGCATTCATAATACATTGATTACCACTAATTTTGACATTTTAAAATATATTAAAAAGATATTTAAAATACCAACACAATGTATTTTTAATGTTCAGTAGAGGACAGCACCAAAACAACCAATAGAGAATCTGAACTCGGTTGCCCCACCTATTTATATCACCTATCATCCTAGTTTTAGTCCATATACCAACAACAACCATATAATTTTAAAATGGCAATACCAGCCAGAAGAGTTCTACCACTTTACGCTGCCATTCTCGTCGTCTTCTCACTAATATTAGGTAAACTCAATTTCATGATCATAGAAGCTAAACAATTTTCATTGTGATTAATATTTGTGGCTCTTCATAGTGGAATATATGTTCCATTCCATCGAATTCATTAATTTTGCTTCACATTGTAAACTAGATTGTTTGTATAGTAATGTGGGAGAATTGAAAAAAGAAAGGTATTTTTGAAGAAACTAACCATTATGTTATATATTATATATGTTCCTTATGAAGTTACAATAATGAATAATTGGTGTTTGAAAATAGTTGGAGCAGAATCGAGGTTTGAGAATGGTGTGATGGATTTAGCTGAATTGATGAACAAAAAAGATGTACCAACAGAATTCAAATGTTGTACTGAGAACCAAATAAGCAGTTGCATTCCAAATACACCGGATGACAAACGTTGTAATCAACTTTGCTTGGTGCCCTGCGAAAAAGGTGGTCATTGCACGGATAAACATCTTTGCCATTGTGCATGCTAAGTGTATCACCATTCCAATGTGTTTTTGTTTAAATCAAACAATGGAGGATCATTAATAATATTATTGCTTTAAATGTTTTTTAAATACCATTACTACTTATTGTCCTTTCTTATGCAGAGAAAAGATAAAATATCTTTTTGCACCAAATTATTTAAATAGTCTAGCTCTATTTCATTCTCTATTAGTAATAGTTAATTAGATCTTATAACAAAACTAAGAACTAGTAGAATATTAGTCATCATAAAAATTATATCTACTTTATTAATGTATATGCCAGGGGAAAAATCAATGGAACTTGAAATCTGTAAAACGTCCTTAATTTTGAAATTTAAAATATTAAATAGCTTTAATATGGTAGTTATATATTAGTTTAAAGAAAATTAAAATTAAATAGTTTTGAAATG
>Ga0214543_1011722_pt1 | contig 12112 bp, 8 predicted proteins | sample CNSS2metaG_FD_160094 | JGI IMG/M metagenome (GOLD analysis project Ga0214543, IMG submission 160094) | Root nodule microbial communities from cowpea collected in UCLA plant growth center, Los Angeles, California, USA - CNSS2 | ecosystem: Host-associated > Plants > Roots > Nodule | place: USA...
TGTCACTATTAGATGTCATTGTGTTGATTTCGATTTGGTCCCCACATATGTCTTTTTGTTTCAATTTAGTACCTAAGTATGTGTATCTGATTCAATTTTGACCTAATTTTTTTTTTAATAATTAAAAAATTTTTGTAATCCATTTTTTATAAGATTAAAAATAATTAAGTATAAATATTTTTACAAAATTAAGTACTAATATTTATAATGTTTCTCTCAATTTCATACCAAATTTATTATTTGTATGAATGTTATGCTATTTATAAGTACTAAAATGACTTTTACCACTAAATTTTAATATAAATATCAAATACTTAATTTTTTTTAAACTTTTATACTTAATTACTTTTAATTTTATTAAAAAATATTTTAATTATTAAAAATTATTAGGTCAAAATTGAATCAAATACACATAAGTAGCATAAGTAGGTACTAAATTGAAACGAAAAAACATAAATGGGGACTAAATAGAAATCATCACAATGACATCTGATAGTGACACTGACACGAGGCATTACAATGCCACGTGGCACTGACAATGCCACGTGACACACACAGGGACTTGACACGTGGCATTTTAATTTTTTTTTAAAAAAATTAAAAAAAAATTAAAAAATTTAAAAAAAAAATAATTTTTTTTAAAAAAAAATCAAAAAAACCACAGATTGACACGTGACATGTTGACTAACGGCGTTAGTCAACTCTGTCCGAAAGGGACCTAATTGAAGCAATTTTCAAAAGTTAGGATGCAATTGACACTTTTTTAAAAGCGGGTACCAATTTGACACTCTAGTACCAAACTGGGTACCTTACGATTAATTAAACCTTTTATATATTTATATCCCACAATTATTTGTTATATATAAAACTTTTAGTATTTGAAGATATTGTTTAAAGATTAGTAGTTGAATATCGTATTAATAGTAACCTAGACGTGGTGTTGAAAGCAAATTATCATAAGTTGGATATTGCGAGCGTGGGATGTTTTTGAAAAAAAAAAAGTCACTTAACATTATTTTGACAAATATTCGAAACTTGTCAGGATAAAATAGGTATACAAAAGTAACTTTTTTATGTGTAGATTAAAAAGTAAAGTGAAAAATAAGAAAAAATTATATTAAATAGGTGTGAAAAAAGATAAAACAGTGTGAAAATAATATTATTTTTTTTACGATTATTTTTTAATCTGACTCCCAAGTGGCTTGGGAATTTATATGTGAATGTGTTCCAATTACTTAATATCATGTTGATACACAACTTTAAAGTAAACTTGAAATTTTAATATTTGATGTGTATATGATAATGCAAGTGATAATGATTTTGATATACTTCCGTTACAACTTTGTTTACAATGTGAATTGTTGTTTTTATAAATTAAAAATTAATTTAATGAATTAAAAAAACTCAAAAATTTGTTCAACCATTCTAATAGAATGCTTTTTTTTTAATTCTTTTATTTTACTTTAGCATTTTACGATTCAAATGTCTCATTAGTTTAATCAGTTTTTTTTAGTTAAGTAAAATCATTTAAATATCATCTCTTAATTATTTTAAAATTTTGGTACAAAACGACAAAAACTTTATTTTAACAAATTGAAAAGAAAAGTTCATCTGTTCTATTTGCATACATTTGAGCAATCAATTCGAAAAAAAAATTCTTAATTGTTTCAAAATTTTGAAATAAGATCCATAGTGAAAAAACGATTGATGGAATTATGCTATTAAAGCAATGATTTTATAATCTTAAATTGAGTTAATGACATTTTGGATTAAGGGTTTGGCATGTTGTTCCAAATGGGTGTATGAAGTTTTATTTTTCTTTTGTTGAAAGATTCTTAAAACTTGAAAAATTAGGGACATTTGTGTAATAAGAGTGATAATCAGTAGGTGTAATTTAATATATGGAAAGAAAACTTTAAATGCGTTATTATGATCTTATAAATCATTCTACCATTAAATTTTGTAAAAATTTATATACAAATATAATAGTAAATAAACTATGATTTAATAATTATTAATGTATTTTCTTATTTAAAAAATAAAAATATACTTAAATGTTATATTGATAATTTATTTGATATAAAAAATAAAAAAATAAAAAAATAAAATTTTAGTATTATTAAAAATAAAAATTTAATTAAACAAAATAAAATATTATTTTTTATACAAATAATATTATGTTATTTATTTTTTATCTTCTTTAATAAAAAATAAATAATATTTATTTTCTGTTAATTTAGTTTTTGTAAATTTAGTTATATTTTAATTGTTAATAACATTAAAATATAATTTTTGTTATTTAATTATTTTTTTAATTTTATATGTGCATCAAATAAATTATAATATACATTACACTTATAGATAATTTTGTCCTTCAAATAAATTCAATGTGCATTAATTGAGTTTAAAAAAAACTTCTTTATTTATTTATTTTCTCACTTAAAAAAAATACCTCCGTAATTTACTTGTATGATATTTGTTTGTTTTAAATAAAACAAATTAAAATAAAATTACCTCTGTATAATACATGTCGTGATGTGAGTCAGACATTCATTTGATCACACATTTAGATTCAGTTTTATTTATAACAAATTACGATTCATATATATGCTGTCACAAAAACATATAATTAACTCATTACCAGTCATATATTAAAACACATCTAAAATTTAATTAGCGACATAAAAAATTAAATTAAAAAGGCTAACCCAGTGGCTTGAACTCGTTTTACACATTTGAAAACTATTGTTACAAAATACTATTATCAATCAGTTATATAACTAAACAAAAACCAACTATACTAAAAAGATACGAGAAATAGTCATTAACAATAAATATGATTTTCACCTTGAGACAAATAATATAATTATCAATTATATTTTATCCTGTTAATTAATTACTATGTTTAATAACTTTTAGCATTTTTTAAGTTACTATTATTTTCTGACTATACACAAAATATATATATATATATATATATATATATATATATATATATAAATATATTATAAATAATATATATTTCATTTTCAATATAAATAATATATATAATATTATTTATATAAAAAAATATATCTGAAATTTAAAAGAATAGTTAAATTATAAATAAAAATTAATTTGCCAGATATAAAATATATAAAATATAAGAAAACATTTTATTTATTTATTTAATTATTATTTTCCTTTTCTTTTTCCATTATGATACTTTCTCTGCAGGCACGTTCTCATTTTTGAATTTCCAACGGCTATTCTCTATAGTCGAACCTCAATCGTTGGATGAATGTAAATCCAAAGGTCCAAATTCGACTCAGAAATTGACCGTTGAAGGGAGAAGCGTTGTGTCCCTCGGCTTCAAATGCCAAGGCTATTTCACTGTCCCTCTCACCCCATTATCATTCAAGCTTATTCTTAGTCTAGAGAAAGAGAGAGAAAGAGAAGGAGAAGGGGAAGGTAACCCGCCCTTCTCTACCCAGAGTTGTTTCTCATATTTTGATACTTTGATTTCATTTTCAAGACCCAAAGAATATCCCAAATGGCGTCAAGAGCAATAGTTCAACAACAAGCAGCCAGAGGTAGTGTCCTTTTCAATCTTTGTATTTTTCTTTCAAAAGTTGGATCGAGTCTTTATTTTCTGATTCCCCCAGGGAAGTTGGTTCAAGTTATGTCTTAAAGTTGGGATTTTTTGGGTTCTTTTCTTTTGTCCCGGATGAAATATGAAAAATACTGTTTCAAATCAAATCTATTTGTATAACGGACAAGTTTCGATTTTTTCGATCTTTGTATATAAATCTCTTTCCGTAACTCATCGATCTTTTCAGACCAAAAGGTTTTCCATTGTAGATTTTTTTATTGTTGTTGGAGCTATCTTGTGAATCTGTGTGTTTAGATCAGAAGCATTCTGCCACCTTTTGAATGTGTGGTTTGGTTGTGATTTCCCAGGTGAAGCAGTAATCGGGGGAGGAAAACAGCAGAAGAAGAACGGTGTAGCGGATGGAAAGAATCGCAAGGCGTTGGGTGATATTGGGAATCTGGCCAATGTAAGAGGAGTCGTTGAAGTCAAGCCTCATCGCCCCATCACTAGGTTCCCTTTCACTTTCTCTTTCTCTCTTTTCAGTCACTTTTTCATTTGGTTGTTTAGAAGAAGTTGTTGAGGTTAATATTGATGTGATACTATCATGATTCTTTTAGGAGTTTTGGTGCCCAGCTACTTGCCAATGCACAAGCCGCAGCAGTTGTCGAGAATAACAAGGTGAACCACTCTTTATGATACTTTGTTTCATTTTACCTTAAGTTGATTGTTGTTCAAAATAGACAAAGTTATGGTATCAAGTCATAACTTTTTCTGGTTTTTGCAGAGACAAGCCTGCGCTAATGTGGCTGGTCCTGCTCCTATTGCTGTGACCAAGAAAGTCCCCAAGCCGGTTCAGAAGAAAGTTACTGTAAAACCAAAGCCTGAGGAAGTCATTGTCATTGATGAAGATAGTATAGACAAGGAGGTTCAGAAAGACAAGAAAAAGGAAGGAGATTGCAAGTCCAAGAAGAATTCACAAGCTTTTACATCAGTTCTCACGGCTAGAAGCAAGGTAGATACAGATAAAACAAATAAAATGAAAAAAAAAAAAAAAAACTTTTTGTCTGAACTATGTAGTATCACTAATATGCAATGCCTTTCCTCCTATTGATGTTACAGGCAGCATGTGGCATAACCAACAAACCAAAGGAGAACATTATAGACATCGATGCCAGTGATGTTGACAATGAACTTGCTGCTGTGGAGTACATTGATGACATTTACAAGTTCTACAAACTTGTTGAGGTATCAAACATGGTTTCTGTTGTGGTTTTCTGTGTTGTGTGTGATGTGATGGCATTCTAATATTGTGAATGTTCATTTGATGCATGAAGCACGAAAGCCGCCCCCATGATTACATACACTTACAACCTGAGATAAATGAGAAGATGAGAGCTATTCTGGTTGATTGGCTGATTGATGTCCACAGCAAGTTTGAACTTTCGCCCGAGACCCTTTACCTGACCATCAATATTATCGATCGGTTCCTAGCAGTTAAGACTGTTCCAAGGAGGGAGCTGCAATTGGTAGGCATCAGTGCCATGCTCATGGCATCCAAGTATGAAGAAATCTGGCCACCAGAGGTATATATTATATTTTTTGTTGCTGCCTTGATAAATTCTACGATAATAAAAAAAACTGGGGAATAATAACACAACATGACACTTTGTCTTGCATTGCAGGTTAATGACTTTGTCCACCTCTCAGACAGGGCTTACACTCATGAACAGATACTTGTTATGGAGAAACTTATACTGGGAAAGTTGGAATGGACTTTGACTGTTCCCACACCCTTTGTTTTTCTGGTGCGTTTTATCAAGGCATCAGTCCCAGATCAGGAGGTGAGTGAGTGTGTGTGTGTGAAATTGTTTTTGTTCAAATCTAAGTAAAATTATGTTTTTTTTTTACCTTTAGTTTCATTTGATGTCTTGTCTGAATGTCTTGGTGGATTTCTGCATTTTTTTTCAGTTGGAAAACATGACCCATTTTCTGTCTGAGTTGGGAATGATGAATTACGCGACCTTAATGTATTATTGCCCATCAATGCTTGCTGCCTCAGCAGTGTTTGCAGCTAGATGCACTCTGAATAAGACTCCCTTTTGGAATGAGACACTTAAGTTGCACACTGGTTACTCACAAGAACAACTTATGTATGTGAAAAATAAGATTCGGTGTTGTTTAATATTGTTTGGATTTTTTATGATTCAACTGTTTCCTGAATTTGGTTGGTATTGTTGATTGCAAACAGGGATTGTGCTAAACTATTGACGAGCTTGCACTCCTGTGCTGGAAATGAAAAGCTCAAGGTTGTGTACAGAAAGTATTCTGATCCTCTGAAGGGAGCTGTTGCTGTGCTCCCACCAGCTAGATATCTTCTGCCTGAAGGTTCTGCCTCCCAATAATAGAGTTAAGAAAGAAGCACAAAGGAAGAAGCTGTTATAGAGTTTTTTATGCGGATTTCAGAAATAATCCGTTGTAGTTTTATTTCTTTGATTGTACTGGTTTACAAATTCTGATTGTTGCAAGTTTTGCACTTGCAAATTCCTTAAACAGGGTGGTTCATTGATAAAAAAGAAATGTCATATTGCTGCCATATGAAATTTTGCGTACTTGGTTTTTTTTTTTCTTTCAAAAAACTAACTGTAGTACAGTACAAACCAGGATGCACATTAAGAGGTTCCTCTGTTAAAAAACACTTTGTTCTGCATAAAAATTTTGTCATTTTAAAACAATCTTCCATGTATATATGTAAATGGGAAGAAAAGTTTTGGTGAACTTCCGGTAGTTTTTCCTGTTTAGATGGGAGGAAAAGTTTATCTTGTAGGTTTTTATTTTTTATTTTTTTTTATTTCTAAGATAAAAATAAAAAATTAATGTTTTTTATATGAATGTTAGAATAATTTTGAAGTAAAAGTGAAAAGAATATATAGTTACATTTTATTTTAAATAAAAATTTATTTGTCTATAAATATCACACATTCAATTAATATTTTAAATTATTATTAAAATTAAGTTTGTCATTTCAAACTTCTATGTTACATATATTTTTATTATTTTTAAAATTATATAATAGAAGGAGTTTTGTTTTTACGGTAAGTGCAAATTATAGAAAGAGTTTCTTTTTTTTAGAAAAATATGGTTAATAAGAAAGAGGCTAGTCACATGGAATGAAAAAAATAATAATTTAGAGGATCACCCTCATAAAATTGGTAATATCTTTCTTTATATTACTTGTTAATTTTTAAAATGTTTGTGAGTGTGCGTCAAATGAAAACTAGTCTAGGGAGTAAAGAATTTAAATTTGTTTAATATGATTTTTATTTTTTAAATAGAAGTGGAGACTTAGGAAGGAAGAGCCTAGACTTTGAAAAGAGATATTGGAGTGAAAATATGGATGACATAGAGTTTTAGAAAAAAAGATGGAAACCATAGTTTATGGTGGTGGAGGGATATTAGGAGAATTTGTGGGTTGGCCAAAAAGAAAGTTGGTTAGATAAAGCTTTCCTTGAAATAAGTGGATTGGAATAATAATCCACTTAGAGACAAGGGAGGAAGAGTGGAGAAGGAAGGAGGAAGAAACAAAATCATACACGGTAAAATTAGCATATAGTATATTAAACAATGGAAATTGTAGGCATGAAGAGATTAATACATGGCTTGCTCTGCAAAACAAAAGTCTTACCATCAACCAAATATAAATCAATAATGTGCCAACAACACAAGATAACCTATAAAGTATAATAAAAATTGAGTTTAACAATGTATTACAAAATATCTCCCAAACGACATAATATATTGTACACATAATGGAGTTTCAACCGTATGTTGCGGTTATGTTTCCACTGTGGATATTCAGTGACCACCTATAAATAGTAATTTTTTCTTGCCTCCATAGACACATCTCTCAAGTATATTTTCTATCACTCTCATTTATTTTTGATCTTGGGTTTATTTTTATTCTCTTAAAGAGTTATTCTTGTTAGTTATGAATCCTTGGAGAGATCCAAGATGATCATGTTGTATCTCGAGGGATTTGTGAAAATTTAACGGACAAATATTAAAGGACAATGTTTTTACACACATTAGGAAACTTATCTTAATTCAATTTCAATGCAGATCTTACACCACAAAGTAGGATTATAAAGGTGCAGAGTAGAAATATGCACCACATATGGAATTGAAGATGAAAGTGAGTCACTAGTTTTCAGTTGTAGGATGACCACACACGCATATGGAAAATGTGTAGTTCCTGGGTAGGGACTGGTATATCATAACATAACAAAAATACACTTTTGTCAATTTGAATATTTAGGAATGAATGAGTAATTAGTGTAATAAAGTGTGGTGATATATGTAGATGACAATAGTTTATAATATATGGAATCACAGGAACAATGCCATTTTCAAGGAATCAAAAGAAGATGGAGTGTTGGGTATCAAAGTACTAGCACAAGTACTCACAACTAAAATGCAAAATGAAAATAAAGGAACACACACAGACAATAGGCAATGAATATAATTTATTCAAAGAAAAGCAAATTACATACCACTCTCTCAATCTCCAAGGAGAAAACAAATGAGGACTTCTCTCTAGGAAATAGGAAAAACTAATAAGGAGAACCTTCAAGGAGAAACAAATATTCTCTCTTGTTTTCTCTCACTCACTAAAGCAAATAGAAAGAAAAGAAAGACTTTGGGATGATCCCTAAAGAAACAATAGGCTCCCTTTTATAACATAAAAAGTAAATCCCAAACTAAGTTCCCACTAATGTGGGACTTCTATTCTCACAATCTCCCACTTGAAGATTTTGATTAAACTAATCAAATCTTCACACCATCACGTTGCTTATTTTCATATAGGCCATAGTAGGACCGAATCTACGTAAACTTGTCAATGCTAACCGGCTTAGTCATAACATCAGCTAGGTTTTCATTTGTGTGAATCTTTTGCATATCCACACTCCCCTCTTTTACTATTTCTCGAACAAAATGATAACGCAGACCTATGTGTTTTGTCCTGGAATGAAAGGCAGGATTCCTTGCAATGTGCAAGGCACTCTGACTGTCACAATATACAACGATCTTTTGTTTCTTGTGCCCGAGTTCCTCCATCAACCTTTGAATCCAAATAGCTTCCTTGCAAGCTTCAGTAGCTGCCATGTACTCAGCTTCTGTAGTGGACAGAGCTACAACATCCTGTAACTTGGATAACCAACTTATTGCACCTCCTGCAAGTGTAAACACATAGCCAGTAGTAGATCTCCTTTTATCAATATCACCTGCAAAATCTGAATCGATATAGCCCATGACAACGAATCCTAATCCTCTAAAACATAATGCAACATCTGAGATTCCTTTGATGTATCTAAGAATCCTCTTAACAGAACTCCAATGCTCTCCACCTGGATTTGCCATGAACCTACTAACCACTCCCACTGCTTGTGCAATGTCTGGTCTTGTACAAATCATGGCATACATAAGACTACCCACTGCCGATGCATACGGTACTCGAGACATATCCATCCTCTCCGCTTCACTGCTAGGACTCATACTTGAGGATAACTTAAAATTAATAGGAAGTGGGGTAGAACTTGGCTTGCAATCTTGCATGTTGAAGCGCCGCAAGATTTTCAATAAGTAATTCTTCTGAGAAAGCCAAATCTTCCTATCTTTTCTGTCTCGGTGAATCTGCATCCCTAAAATCTTGTTTGCTGATCCCAAGTCCTTCATATCAAACTCCCTAGCCAACTGTGCCTTCAATTCCTGGATTTGAGCTTTGTTGGGGCCTACTACCAACATGTCATCCACATACAACAACAAGATGATAAAATCATTCTCACCAAACCTATTGTAATAAGTACAATGGTCTTAACTCAATTTGTTGTATCTGAGGCTAATGATGAAGGAATCAAATCTCTTATACCAACACCTAGGCGCCTTTTTTAACCCATATAGAGATTTGTTCAACCTGCAAACCAAGTTTTCTTTTTCTTTAAAACCTTCTGGTTGGAGCATATATATTTCTTCTTCAAGTTCTCCATGAAGAAAAGCAGTCTTCACATCCAATTGCTCAAGATGTAAATCAAATGCAGCACACAAGGCTAACACAACTCTAATTGTTGTCAATCTAACAACAGGAGAGAATATCTCACTAAAGTCAATACCTTCTTTCTGAGCATATCCATTTACTACCAGTCTGGCACGATATCGTTCTACTTGATCATTGCTATCACATTTGATTTTATAGACCCATTTGCATCCTATGGCTTTTCGACCTTCTGGGAGTTCAACAAGATTCCATGTCTTGTTTTTGTGAAGAGCCTCAACTTCTTTTTGCATTGCAATCATCCACAATGAAGCATCTGTACCACTTACAGCCTCTTGAAAAGTTAAAGGTTCTCCATCTTCATTTAAAAGACAATACACATCATGGCTCATCATAACGTATTGTGAGTGCCAAGACGGTGTAATCTTCTCCCGTGTCGATCGTCGGAGTCCTTCATTACCAGCCTCATTTGGCTCTTGCTCTTCTTGCTCCTGTTCAGTCTCAAGAGAATCATTTGAAGGCTTCTTCTCTGTTTGTACCATGGTAGCGCCTTTTTTAAAGCTATCATTTGACTGCTTACTTTGCAGTTCATTTTCTGCAAATGTTACATCCCTGCTAACAATAACCTTGTGGGCAGTGGGATCCCACAGGCGATATCCCTTTCACATTGTCAGCATAGCCCAAGAATATACATTTCCTGGATTTCGGATCCAGCTTCGATCTTTCTTGGGAGTTGTACATCACGTACACAGGACAACCGAATATATGTAAGGAAGAATAATCACCTGGTTTACCATTCCACATCTCCAATGGTGTCTTCAAATCTATCGTTGTAGACGGTGATTAATTTATCACGTAACAGGCAGCTTTAACTGCTTCTGCCCAAAAAGACTTGGTCAATCCCACCGTACTCTGCATAGCTCTTGTCTTCTCTAGGAGAGTTCTATTCATCCGCTCCGCCACACCATTCTGTTGAGGAGTATGCGGCACAGAAAATTGTCTTATAATACCTTTTGCTTGCAGAATGCCAAAAAATCTCCATCTACATATTCTCCTCCATTGTCTATCCTCAAGCACTTAATTCTTTTCCCAGTTTCAAGCTCTACTCGTGCTTTGAATTCCTTGAATACTGGAAACACATATGACTTTCTCTTGATAGGGTACACCCACAATCTCCTGGAGTAATCATCAATGAACGACACAAAATACTTTGCACCTCCTAGGGATACCTCTGGTGATTCCCACACATCAGAATGAACCAAGTCTAGTATGTTTTTACTTCTAGTAGTGCTTCTAGCAAACTTCAATCTGTGTTGCTTACTTATCACACAATGCTCGCAGAAAGGTAAATAAACCTCTTTGAGCCCGAGTAAGAGATCACGTTCCGCAAGAATCTGCAGCCCTCGCTCTGACATATGCCCAAGTCTTCGATGCCACATCATTACTGCTTCTTCTTGATTCATCGATGCAAGTGTTGCATTAGATTCTTGCAATGTATATGCCATAAGCACATACAAATTCGCCATAATCTTCTCTGCCTTCATCACCACCAGATTCCCTCTCACTACCTTTAAGATTCCACCTTCAGTATGGATCTTACACCCAAGGTTATCTAATTGTCCAACAGACAACAATTTTTTCTTCAAGTCCTTCACATGTCGTACCTCTTGAATTATGCGAACAGTACCATCATACATCTTTATTTTGATAGTACCAACTCCGATAACCTCTAAGGCATGACCATTCCCCATGAACACAGATCCACTTGAGACAGGTTTATAAGTGTAAAACCAATCTCAATTTGGAGTCATGTGCCAAGTTGCACCTGAATCCAATATCCACCTATCATGAAGTTGTCTTCCACCATTAGAGCTAATTATTGCTTCGCTAACCAGAATATCTCCATCTTTCGAGGTATTTGCAACACAACCTTGTGAGGTTGAGTTCTTTCCTCCATTCTTCAAATGCCAACAATCCTTCTTCATATGCCTTTTCTTGCCACAATGGTAGCACTTGAAATGCTTCTTACTTCGAGACTTTGATCTACCATGAATCTGACTCCCACTAGATCTACGTTCTGTTGATCTGCCTCTTGTCATCGTCAAAACCTCTGCTTGCTTTGCATTTTCCACCATATCATCTTTGTTCTTTCGCCTGGATTCTTCTTCAAGAACAGCTCCGGCAACATCCTCAAAGTGTAGGAGGTCAACAACGTTGTAATTTGTAATGTTGATGACAAGCTGATCATACGAATCAGGTAAACTCTGTAGTAGAAGCTCCGCACGTTCTGTTAGGAACAAGGCAATAAAGGAAGAATAAAGGAGAGAAAAATAGACACAAAGAATTTAACGTGGTTCGGCGTACAATGTGTATGCCTACGTCCACGACTACACTAGGAAGTATTTGTATTTCTGGTGTATCTTAAAGCTTTACATAGAGTCTCTTATATAGTAAAATAGAGAACCACATCTCACTATTCTAAGCAATGTGGGACT
>Ga0214543_1011723_pt1 | contig 12112 bp, 8 predicted proteins | sample CNSS2metaG_FD_160094 | JGI IMG/M metagenome (GOLD analysis project Ga0214543, IMG submission 160094) | Root nodule microbial communities from cowpea collected in UCLA plant growth center, Los Angeles, California, USA - CNSS2 | ecosystem: Host-associated > Plants > Roots > Nodule | place: USA...
TCATCCAATGCATCAAGTTCTCAAGTCACATGTTCAACAGAAGAACATTTGAATATGGAAGAAGACCAAGAGATTGATCCATATAATGTAAGTTAGTCATTATTCCTAACTAATTTTGTTATTTATTATTGTCTTATCTTTATTTTAAACAACTTTTATGTTTGCATTATATTGTTATAGGAATATATCAATTACGTAAGCCAAAATGTGAATGTAACTAGCAAGTCTGAGTTGGATCTATATCTAACTGAAACACCACTTGAGCCAAAGTATTTTCCAAAGTTAGATGTTCTGAGCTATTGGAAGGATCGACAAGAACGCTATCCAAATCTATGTAGACTAGCATGTGAGGTGTTAAGTATTCCAATAACAACTGTTGCTAGTGAATCTGCATTTAGCATTGGTGGTAAAGTGCTTAGCAAATATCGATCTAATCTTCTTCCTGACAATGTTCAAGCTCTAATTTTAACTCAAAATTGGTTACATGGATTTGAAAATCTTGGTAATTTAATTTATATTACTTTTCAATCCTTTTACATCATACTTCTTATTCTAATAGCTTATATCATTTGTTAATATTCTGTTTTTAATTTTCAAGATGATGATAATGAAGATTGTCAAAAAGAGGAGGAAATTGTTCTAGACTTTTCAATCCATGACTCCAATGGAGTAATTTGAGGTTAGCATATCTTTCTGGTTCGTACAAATACTGAATTTGAGGAGTAATTTGATTTGAGGTTAACATGACTCCGTCATTGTTTCTGTACGAATACTGAATTCTGCATATGTCCAGGGGCCATTGTTGAAGCATTCTGCATTAGTTTCTGCCTTACCACATGTTGGATATACTGAATTAGTCCATTTCATGCATACCAATTAATCATTTGCCTATTGGGAAGTATTAATTGCACATCAATCTCAATGGCAGATTTAACATCAATCTCCAAAATTCAAACATTTCAAATCATGCCAACGACAGTTGATTCAATTTGCAGCACGAAAATCTACTGGTTGCTTCTGTTTATTTTTCATAAATTGTGTTAGTAATTGGTTAAATCTTTGTCGCATAACTTTCCCTGTTAGAATATTTCATAAGGAAGAAAAATCCAAACCAATTAAACGACCCTATCATGTATCTACGTGAGTGGCTTTTGGAAAAATTAAACAAAGCGTCACTACTGTACAGTTTCATGCACGTGATTAAAAAGTATATATAGTTATTGGATATAATTTTATTTTTTTTATGAAAACCTTAATAAATAGTTGACAATGCTGACTTTTGATCATGGTGGAGCTCTAGAATATTCAACACAGTATAGCATCACCTTTTTCTACTACTGAATTCAATTGCTGAATTATTTTTCTGTTGTCATAGTTTATAGTATTATTCTGCTATTGTAATTTAAACAGAATATTGAGCATTATGTTGTTGTTGTTTTAAGTATATGCAAAATTGTATGCTTTTGAGTTGGAGTATACGTGTATTTTTTCATGTGATCTGATTCAAGGTGATCTGAATCAACCCTTTCATTATCTATGCAGGTCATTGTAGCATTGGATTCACTCTGTTATGGTGTTGCATATGCAGGCTAAGAAATATTTGGAGGCTAAATGAATAGCAACTTTTGAACATGTTTAGTTAGTTAGTTTAAAGTGCTTGTTTGTGTGTATATGGCAGTCCAAGCTCTAAATACTATGGTTCTCTGGAGAAAATGACATCTTTGCTTTTATCAAATTTGATTGTAAATATTGTTATGATTACTAGAAATATTTCAATACTTGAAAAAAAAAATTCAATTTTGTAGGTGGGTTGGTGAGCCAACCCACTTAACCCACCAACCCGTGGTGGGTTGAGCCGGGTTACAAAAAATCTGGCTCACCTAAAAGTGAGCCGGGTTGGGCTCACTAATATTTTGACCCGGCCCGTGGTGAGCCAACCCGTGTGAGCCGGGTTGGCTCACTTTGACATGTCTAAAATTCACTAATATCACCATAAACATTACCATCAATAATATTGTTATCATTTTAGTTTTATTAACATTATTTTCCCGTAATTATTATTGCTTTTATTATTATTATTATTATTATTATCATTATTATTATTATTATTATTATTATTATTATTATTATTATTATTATTATTATTGTTGTTGTTGTTGTTGTTGTTTAGCCATTGTCATTAGTATGGTTATCGTCATTATAGTCGTTTTTATTTTCATTATTTACTATCATTACTATCAATATCATGTTATTGTCTCCATTGTTATCACTATTAAGATCATCATTGTTACAACTACAACCATTGTTTTCACTCTTTAACTTGGGCATCAATAGTGTAGAAAATTGATATATATGAAAAAGGAGATTGTGTAGTATTGATTGTGTATAAAATGTTACAAAAGGTGTGTTATATATGCATAAAAAGATAATCCTAGAAGTCACACGTATATGGGTCTAAAACATGGGTTTATGTTAACATCACCCTCAAACTCAATGCTACAACTAAATGCATTGAGAGTTTGTCAAATAAAAAGCAAAAGCAGAAAACAAAGTGTGGCTTGGTAAATATATCATCACTTAGCGACAGAATCAGCGCTGAGTGCCATTCTTCTCGCATTTTTTCAGCACTAAGCACTAGAATTAGTGTTGAGCACCAGTTGATTCGCATTTCTGGATGTTCAGTGCCAATGCTCAACCCCATTTGGTTCGCATTTTTGGGTGCTGAGCGCCATAAGCCAGCGTTGAGCACTGATTGGTTCACATTTTTTGTATGATGAGCGGTGCGGGGACAACGTTGAGTGAAACTTATGCTGATGTGGCAAAATTAAACCTATTTCTTCTGGATTCTCGATGGGAAATCATCTTTAGCAGTGAAAGGCACGAAGAAACTCATTTTGGAGAGTTTGGAGGTGTGTTAGGGCTTGTGGGAACGACTCCATCTCCCTATTTGTATCTCCTTTTTCTTCAATTTCTTCCATTTGTAAGCTTAAGCTCTTCATGACAATGGAGAGCTAAACCCATTTTTGTTGGGGTTAGATAGTCACAAAACTCTTGTGTAAACACAAATGCTTTGATTATATCTATGTCTCTTTCATTAATTGCTAGTCTTCTTGTTTCTTCACTGAATGCTTGCATTGATTTGACCATCCATTGCATGATATTTGGTTCATTGGGTGTGAAAATATCTTTTGAAACCTTGAATTGGAACAAGAAAACCCAATAGATCTTGTATCTAGGAATGAGACTTGACCCATTGATTATCTTAAACCCTAGTGCATAATGCATATTTGCTTATTAAGAGTTCAGGGGATTGACTCTTAATAAGGAAATTTAGACTCATTCAACTAAGGAATTAGGGTTTGAGTAGATTTGTGGGTTGACATTAGCATATTGATGTAGAGGATGTAAGATTGTAGTTGCATGAGAGCGTAGTTGGTGAATTCTAACCTCGACAATATGAATTCATATCATTTCTAATCTTTTCCATTCACTAAGTGCCTCTAACTTCCAAAGTTCAATTTTAATCATTTATGCAAAATTTAATTTCTTACATGAAACTCAAAATATGGATTCATTCTTTAGTTTAAATTAGTCACAAATTACGCAATTATTTAGGAAACGATATCTCGATCTTACCGGTTACTACTTGCGCGACTTGGTACACTTGCCAAAGTCTTAACATGATGCTAAGCTACTATGGGCAATCAAGATAACATCTTATTTTTAATTCTTCCATGATATAAGTGAATCACCAAGAAAATACACCACTCAGTAATGGATTTTCGTTCATTAGGATCATCATTCAATTCCGCACCACAATAGGCACGCAAGTCTAAAGATGAAGTAGAAGAAAGCAAAAAGAGTCTGAAACTGAGTGCCCCATAGATTCCTGAGAATACGAAAAACAACACCCCAATGAATTATTGTGACAACTCAAACAAACTGACTAACAACATGAACAAAATGTGCAATGTTTGGTCGAGTCACACTAAGATAAATCAAACTTTCAACAATAATTTGATATAAAGTAGAACCAATCAAAGGAACACCATCTGATGGAGAATATCGTACACTTATCTCAAGAGGAGTATCAACAATCTTATTCTCAATAAACCGATCAATGTCAAATAGGTCAGCAATATACTTGGACTGAGACAGAAGATAATCGTTGGAAGAAGAAGCAACCTCAATACCCAAAAAGTTACACAATAAACTTAAATTTGTAGCAAAATGATGGGATAATGCAATTTTTAAAGATGAAATTCCATCAAAATCATCATCAGTAATAATCATATCGTTAACATATAAAGATAGAAAAATACGTCATGCATTAGTTTTCCTGACAAATAATGAAAAATTATGATGACTAGCAACAAAATCAAAAGAGAGACTATTACTATAGAAAACTCCTGAAACCAAGCATGAGGTGCTTGTTTAAGACCATAGTGGGCTTTTTGAAGTTTGCAAACTTCACTAGATTTGTGAGAGACACCCTGCTGGTGGAATCATGTAGACTTTCTCATGTAGATCCCTATTCAAAAGAACATTCTTCACATCCATTTTCAAAAATAGAAGCGACAACAATCAAGGTACGTACAATAGTCTTCTTTGCCACATGAGCAAATGTTTCCTCATAATCCATGCCATACTTTTGGGTATATCCTTTAGAATCAAGTCTAGTTTTATAACTTTCAACCGAGCCATCTAATTTTTTCTTGATTTTGTATAATCAACGAGATCCAATAAGACGTTTTCCTGATGGTAATGGAACTAAATCTCATGTATAAGTTCGATGTAGAGTAGTAAGTTCCTCAGTTATAACATTGTGTCAAAGTGGATCATAAAAAACCTTTGTATTGGATGAAGGCTCATGAAGACGATGAATAAGGGCAATGAAAGTACCAAATGAACTAGAATAAGAGGAATAAACAAAATCTGGTAGTTGAGTAGACTTACGATTATGACTAGGTCGACATGTGACGAGGAACCACAACCTTAGGAGATGACTAAGCAGGTGTAGTAGGGGAATCAATAAGTACAACCTTTGGTGTGGTGTTTGTAATTGGTTCTAAGACATGTTCTGGAGTTGGTACGAAAGTAGGTATAGTGTCATTAATATCAAAATGATCAATTTTAATGACATCGAACATAGTCAAATAATATGAGCTAGCTCAAATAAAAAAGAATGGAATATGTTCTAAAAACACAACATGACGTGCGTCATACAATTTTTGACTAACTGGATCAAAGCAACAATAACCATTTTAACCAAGGCCATATCCCAAAAAAACACACAAAGCAGACTTAACTAATAATTTAGTAGGCTCAACATGTGGTTTTAGAACAAAACAGAGCAATCAAGTGCATAATCATACAATTTTTCAAAAGGAGATAAACCATAATTATGTAAAGTCGGGATTCGATTCACAACATGAGTTGTTGTAAGAGTAGCTTCCCCCAGAAGACACTTGGAACATCAATAGATAACAAGAATGATCTTGTTGTCTCAATAATATGACATTGTTTTCTTTTAGAAATGTCATCTTATTGAAGAGTGTCAGTGAGAAAGGTCTAATGTATAGTTTCATTAGGAAAGTAAAGTGGTAAAATCATTAGAAGGTTATTCACTCCCAAGTCACAACGAAAGGTTTTTATAGTAGCAAAGTTTCGATCTTTACAAGAGCATTGAAATTTTTTAAAATTGTGAGATAATCAGACTGACATTTCATAAGATTGATTGAATTGAAACGACTAAAATCATCAATGAAAGAGACATAATATCTAGAACCTCTATTGGTGGATATAGGAGAAGGTCCCCATACTTTTATTAAAAGGTAAAACAGAAAATTTTACCAGTTTACAACCATTACAATAAAAAATATCATGACTGTCTAAAGTACCCAAGACTCCCGTAAATGCTAAAAAATTTAAACAAGATGCAGAAACATGATCCAAATGAGAATGTCACAAATAAAAAAATGAAGAAGAAGACAAATGAAACGAAGATAAATCCACACTAGAGGTTGCAACAATTGACTCCTTGAACTGATTCAAGACATAGAGTCCACTTTGCCTACATCCTATCCCAATCACGTTCTAAGATGTGCAGTCTTGTACAAAACATTCAGATGAAAATACATACACATTGTATCCAAAATCATAAATTTTCCCAATAACAGCAAGATTCATAGCAAGACCACGTATGCAGTAAACATCAGAAAAAGACAAAGATGGTGTGGCAATGGTACCAGTACCAGATAATGGAAGTGAATCATCATTAGTAGTTGCAATTGACATGGATGAATTAGGTGATAACGAAACAAAAAAAGGCAAATGATGTGATATATGATTTTTTGGCACTTGAGTCAATGATCCATTTCTCAGAAGATATATTTGGTGATGACGTACCTTGAGATTCCAAGGCTATGTTGGCCTGCGAATGGGAAACAAGTCTAATTTCCTCTGCTAATAATTCATTAACAACATCATCAATAAAAGGCTATGATGCAAAATTGAATCACGCAAACTTTCAAAATTACTACACAAGGTCATAATAAATTGAACCAAATGTTGTGATTTGCTACAAGTAATATACGGTGCAAAAACACTCAATTCTGCAGGCTCAATCAAGGTAAGTTGATCCCATAGGATTGTCAAGATAGAATAAAAGTCCTGAATGCTCATGTCATTTTACTTTAGTGTACGAATATCTATCTCAAGTTTATATTGTTTGGCAAAATTAGATTGTGTATACAATCAGGATAAGTGATCCCAAACCTCCTTTGCAGTATCATATTTTTCCAATTGAGCGTTAATCAAGTGTGTGATAGAATTATTGACCCAAGTGATAATTTTAGAGTTATCAACTTCTCATACCTCTAAAATAGTAGCATAATCATTGTCTTTGATGTAAATCAATGTTTTCTTAACATCTGAAATATAACCCTATATGGACTTTCCACAAAGGAAGTTTTTTCATAAGATAACTCTAGTAGGAATAATTTTTAGGATCTAATTGCACACTAATAGACTGAAGAAAATCATCTTTACAAGTCATCATAACAAATTGAATACAAAGATAAAGATGGTGTGTCAGCCTAAAATCAAACCCAACCTCTACCTCTAATGGTTGCACATCTATCTCAAACCCCTACACAAAAAGCACGTCATTCATTCCAAAACCATGTTCAGTCAAAATCAAAACCAAGCCAGAGCAAGAAATCCTAAACTCACATCATAACAACTAACCCCAGCCTTAACATAAATCAGATTCACCAACACAACCTCGACGTTCAACGCTTTCACAATCTTAACCACGCTACTAGCTATCCCTGATCCTACTCACAACTTCTACAGTTTCCATGCAATTGTCCATTGCACTCCATCTTACATCCTGACCTCGTGCTCGGGTGCTCCCTTGGCCTTGATCTTCACGATCCATGGAACCCTATCTGCCTAGAAAACCCAAAATTCATCATTAGGCGAGGTCCTACCCCTCGTCAAGTTAAGGAGGATAAATATAAAACTCTATAGCCTACCTATTGCCAACAAGTTAAGGAAAGTTAAGGAAAAAAGTTCACCCCTCTTCTCAAACAATCAAAGCCCAATATAAAACTTCTAACTCCTCTAAATGCTTCTCATTCATAGGCGCCATAGTGGGTATAAGTATGAAACTAACCTCCAATTCTAGCTTCACACAAATTATTTAAGTATTCTGGTTGATGAAGGAAATTGGAGTTTCATTTAATGGAACTATGTTTAAAACAATCAACCTTGTTTCAATTGGGACTCCATCAACAAAAAAAAAAAAAAAAACTTAGTACTTTTAACTTAACATAAATAAACCTAGTTACATTTACATTTTTTTCTTAAAATGATATTACACAATACACTAATTTATTTACAATAACATTTGTCTAAAAATGTGACAATATTATTATGAATATTATTTTTTGTGACATATTTTTAAAAAATGTTACTATAACATATAATATTTATATATAGTAAGATTTTTAATAAATGTAACCATATAAATGTTACCAAAACTAATAAATGTTGTGGCAAATCAAAGTGATCATTTGAAAATGTTTTAAAGTTATTTGAAATGTTAATTTTAGTTTTAATGTTCTAAAAAACATTTAGATTTACAAAGTGTATGTACTCGACCCAACAAGACTCATTTAACATTATTGACCTAAAGTTTTTAAATAATATTCTAAGAAATATTGTTAGTGCAATTATCATATAATAACATAATATGTGATTAAATCTCAGTAATTTGATCATGTTATAATATCTTTTAATACCACATATCAACAAAATATATGATTAATCAGGTAAAATATTACATTATTGTTATTATTCTACTAATTTAACATATAAATGATAAGTTGTTATATTTGTTGACATTATTTGATATTCTCTTGATATTATCAATTTTTACAACAAAGCTCATAGGGCCTAGAAACCCTATAAATACATATAGTATTTCACCAGAAAATACACACAATTCTTTTGTACTCTCTCTTTTATTTATTAAGATTATTAGACTACCTCTAGTCTCATTAAGGCTAACAAAACCGAGTTTCCCTTTAATGTAATATAGAGAAAAAAACATAGTTCAAATATTAGGAAATGGTGCATACTAAGCTTAAATTATATAGCTAGCCTTGCTAGGAAAAATACTAAAAACAATGCAAGTGGGGGAAATGTAATAAAAGTAAAAATGCAAAATGCGAAACATGAAGATGTATTGTTCATTTGGACAAAGCTACTTCTAAGTATGCAAAAATCACTTACGCACATTTGATCCTAATTATGTAAATAGAAATGAATGACAAAGCAAAACTATTGCAAGAAGAAGAAATATGCATGAAAATCTATAATAGCCTAATCTAAAACGCTAATCAAAATCATATGGTAGACACAAAACTGTGATTTAAACAAACTTAAAACGATGGAGCGAGATAACAATGTCAAGTAAATCATATACACATCCAAAACTATTCTAGTGAACGATCATGAATTCATCTACACTCGAGAAGACCTCTCGAAAAAGTTATGCCCACTTTGGGGTCAACCGGTTTCCAAGAGAAAACAATAATCTATGCATATTCACAATTCCTTGATCAATACACCATCATCTCACCGTGTAAAAAACCATAAATAAAAAAAAATCAACCCAAAAATTAACTAGACTACAAGAGACAAATAACACTACAACCCAGATTGAACCCCAAGACCACCCAACACGCTCTTGATTTGGCTAAGATTCCTTCCTGCATGTGTATCTTCGGGACACTCTTCAATCTCTTCTTGGTGGTCTCGCCCTCGTGCTTCCATTGCGCATTAGCTTTTCCCTCTTCTCTCGAACTAGGTTCTTCGACGCTAAGTTTCTCCTCGAGAAAGATCAATTGGGTCTCAACTAGTCAGACTTCTAAATGGGCTCATGTCAATTAAGAGAAGCTATGCATATTGACCATCCATGATTTAGTTGACCATGAGCATCTTGCAATAAAAACAAAGTTGAGCAAAGGGGTAAAAGTTCAATTCAGCAAAAGAAAAGGGTATCCTGACAAAAGTGTTTAATAAAAAGAGAAACTTTAAAAGTTCACATTTTATTTACACATAAACCTATTAAAATAAAACTTTTACCACATTTTTAAGAGAACTCTATTTTTCTAAACAACCAAATGAAACTAATTATTAAAGATAAAAACAAATTTAATAAGATTAACAAGACATTCTTATAAAAGAAAAACTGACAAAAATAGGATTTTATCAAAGATTCAAAACTCTCTTATTGATTTGAGTGTCAGAGAGTCTTTTGCAGATGAATTTCTTCTTTAAACACTTTGTTTAAATATATTAATATATTAATTTCACTTTAAGTGCATGTATCACTACTTTATTCAATTAAAATGATAATTAATCTATCAAAACTTCTTAAAGTTGAGAATTAAATTTAGTGATTTTAACATGTCCAAATTGTGGTTTAATTAATTAAAGTTGTTAGATAAGCCACATGTTTCTATTTAATGAATTGAAATAGGTCTTAATGTATTAAAACTATTAACTATATAATCAAGCAATCACAATAATGAAATAGAAATAATTTTGCTTCCAAATATTTTACTTTTCCTAACATTGAGATAAACATGATTAGTTGGAAACAAAATTATTTTTGTAGTTTTTTTACTAAGATAATGACTTTAAGATCTTAGATTGAGAGGGTCACAAAGGATGTCAGCATTTCTTTCCCGTATCATATTTTAAGCTAAACATTTTCCAAGCGATCTTCTTTTTTAACTCTGTATTTGTGTTTGTTAAGTTCTTGATAATAATTACTAAAGGTGTGGTCATGGTCTCACAAGTAGTAAGAAATCTCATAAGGTTCGTGATCTTGTGATGTATTGTTAGAATTAATTGACGAATTAATTCTATTAGTGCTCATTTTGACGAATTAATTCTATGATGGGTCCAACCCAATTGTGATTTAATAAAATATAAAGACTTATTGGTTATTATTATTGAAAGTGATAATAAAATAAAATAAAGATAAAGATAAAATAAAAACCAACTTGATGAACGATGGTTTATAAAAGGAATTAGGGTTTTATCTTTGACCATAAGGTTCTTTTAACAATAACCCATCAAGAACGTGTGAGAAGAGAAAGAAAAACAAAAAGATAGATTGGAAAACGGTGATTGATTGAAAAGCACACAAGATTACAAATTTGAAGAACGCATATTCACAAGATCTCTCATGAATCAAGGTTAGTGCTCTATTATGTTTTATCGTGAGAATTATAAATCTTAAAGATCCTTTATTAGTTTTACATGTGGTATCAGAGCATGGTTGTAGGATTTGTGATTCTCCTTTTATGATGTTTGTTTCCAATTTTTATGAACCCTAATTAAAGTTTTAAGGGTTATTTTGTTTTTCGTTACTCAAACTCCATCCCGTTATGCTGCCATTTATCGGAATTGTTTGTGTGTTTTACTGTAACATGTTTTTATTTTTTGGCACTGAATAAAAAAAATAAGTAAATAAAAAAATCGTTCCTGTGCACGTGAATGTGGAGTAAATGACATTGAATGAAAGGCTTAAAAATCGTTACTGTTTGAAATGAAGCACTGAACGTGTGAAAATTGGAATATAATGTGATAATGGCATAAAAGTACTACCGTGAACGTGTGAAAATTGGAGGTTTTTCAATTTCATAATGAGTGAACCGTGTGATTACTTGGTTTGTTAAAATTAAAGTTTAATATTTTTATTGGATTATATTACCAATAAAATTAATATTAATTATTTTATATATATATATATATATAAATAATTAATAATTTTATTTTAATTTACAATAATATTTATGTTTGTTATTGTTAAATTAAAATTAATGAGGATGCTATATAAAGTTTATAGCAATTGAATGTGTATTTATTTATTTGAAATCAATTATGATAAATTTTGTTCATCACCAAAGTGACCAAAATTTTAAAGTTTTTGTGATTTCAAATTATTAATGTTTTTATTTCAATTACCTATAGTATGGATGCTAATTTATGAATAATTAAATTTATGGGTTAATTGAAATTCATTAATTATAAGACATTTAAGGATCGCTCAAAAGTTGATTAATTGTTCTCATAATTAATGAACATGATTGTAGATAATTTTGTATGCGTCACTAGTTTTATTTATATACCCAAAGGTAGTAGGTGATTCTAGTTGATGCATATTTTAATTATCAATAATGTTATTATATGATTAACATCATTAGGTTTATATTTGTGTATTAGTGGATCTCCCAAAGGAGAACATTAATATGCATAGAATGATTGTTTATATCTGAATATGTTTTTACGTTTAGTTTTATGACTCAAAGCATTAATGTTAGGCATGTGTTAATTATAGTTTCTGTTCCGGTATCTTTACACTCGCATGCTTTGTCTGTTCCAGTCTTTAATGGGTTGAATTTCCCTGACTGGAGTGAGCAAGTCCAATTTCACTTAGGTGTGTTGGATCTTGATCTAGCTTTTCAAGTTGAAAAGCCGACTGCTATCACGGATGCTAGTAGCAATGAAGAGAAAGCCCATTACAAAGCTT
>Ga0214543_1011735_pt1 | contig 12096 bp, 5 predicted proteins | sample CNSS2metaG_FD_160094 | JGI IMG/M metagenome (GOLD analysis project Ga0214543, IMG submission 160094) | Root nodule microbial communities from cowpea collected in UCLA plant growth center, Los Angeles, California, USA - CNSS2 | ecosystem: Host-associated > Plants > Roots > Nodule | place: USA...
CGTGGACTGATTTTTAGGAGAAAATTAAGGAGAACAGGGCTAAACGAAAATGCTTAAAAGGTGGATTCCAGTACCATTAGGGGGATCGACAGTAGAGAAGAAAAGAATTACTGTTTTGGTTTAGATAGCATTCCTAGACCGAAACAGAACCATAGATTACTCCTCGTCAAGCACTCTATATATCCATATGATCAAAATGAAAAACTAAATAAGTTCAATTTTTATCCCTTTTGAGGTAGTTTTAACTCTTTGAATTGTATATGTACTATACTCCAATGCATGTAACTCAAATGTGTTTAAAGTAAGTATTTGTTACTTTATGATCATGGTTATATATTTAGATTTATAATCAGGTTTTCTTTGTCTAATTAGGTCATCTTGTGAAAAATAGAGTTCTAAGGAGCAATTGTGAGAAATAGATTTCTAAGATAAGTTAGTTGTTTAAAATTCATTGTGAAGTGTGGTGTGATTATCATTTGAATTAATTTGGTTGGATAAACTTTGGTTCACACAAACCACCATATCAAATTGACGGAGGCCAACTTAGATTGACCATAGGTTTGAATTGATTCGACTCAACCTTTGTTTATAGTCAACTCGATTTAACTTTCGTTTCAGATCAACTTGTCTTACTCTTATCCTATACTAACTTGACCTTCATAAATTGAATGATGATGAAATAAAGAATGAATAAAATTTTAATTTTCTTATGTTTTTAGGATATTTGAAATTCTTTTATTTTATTTATTTAAAATATATTTCAAAAAATTTTAAATTTGAATTATTTTCTAATTGCTTTATCCAAACATATTCCGTATAACAGAATTAATTCATCCAAACATAACCATAAACATTTTAAACCCATGCCTAATAAACCATGAGTTTTCTTTTCTTCATAGACTTATTACAGCCCCACGCTCTTCTAAACTGCGCGTCTGATGTTTATATATTTTTTATATTATAATAAGTACAATGTGGTGGACACTGAATATGACATATACCATCCAACTACACAAAAAAAGACTTCACTCTAATAGTGGTGGCATTTTTTTTTTTACATATAGTAAGAAAAATTGTAAATGATCAACTTTCTAAACAAAATTATCAAATAGTCTTAACTTTTTCATAAGAGTATTACTTTAATATACGAAGAAAAAAAAATGGATAGACAAATTTAAATAATATTTTATTAAAAGTAGATTTAATTCCTCTTATAGTTTTCACTTTGGTTGAAAAATTTTAAGTGAGTTCCCACTTAATTTTTTGTTTTAATTGAGTTTTAATTTTAGTTTTTTTTTTCAATTGAATTTCAATTTTGAAAATATGACTTAATTAGAAATTTTTCTAAAAGAAGATTACAAACAACACTAAGATAAGTTAAAATTAGTGTTATGTGTCAATTCGTAATTTTTTATATTTCTTTTTAATTTATTTTGCAAAATTTTTGTTGTTACGGATCAAGTCCCCTGGTGTAACATGTGACAATGTCAATGTCACACAATAGGGTGTATCAGGTGAGAGAGTAGTGTCACATGTTATAATTAATGTCACGTGCCATTGTCTTGCACTCAAATAAATTCATATATATATATATATATATATATATATATATATATATATATATGAATTTCGTCCAATTTTTTTTAATTGGACCCTTTTTTAATTAGGACTAAATTTATTGTTTATATAAATATTATATTGATATTTAGTTTAAAATTGATTTTTTTACTAAATATTTCTGAATAATTTATAAACTATACCATTTAAATTATTAGATTCCGTTTAAATTAACTAGTTTTAATCTTATAAATTCATAATATATTAATAAATATGACAATATTTATACGATAAATAACAAAATGTTGGACTTAAAATAAAATAAAATATAGATAAATATTTGTTTGACTTTAAAATATTTAAAATTTAAAATAAAAATAATTTAAAAAATCATTTTTATTATACAATTAACAAATAAAAATACACAATAATGTAATATATTAAAAGTCAATTTTAATAAAAATATTAGTATAATAATGATATAAATAATAAATAATGAGAGAGACAATATTGATTCATTTAAAAAAAAAATGGGGACTAAATTCAATAAAAAAATACATAGGGATTAAATTGAGTACAAGATGTTGATTGTAATAGATGACATTGTTCTATCATTTGATATTGTCAATGTCACATGTCACAACAAGACCTGACACGTGGACAAAACAAAAAATTTGCAAAAAAACTTAAATGAAATTTTAAAAAAGTAAGAAAAAAAAGATTGAATTGACATGTGATACTGATTTTAACTTATCTTAAGACTATTTGTAATTGTTTTTAGAAAAAATACCTAATTGAGAATTTTGTGGATGACCATGATTTTTGAGTCATGAAATGTTAATGATTTATTTGGATTTAAAGATGGATTTGAAAAAGTAAAAATAATAAATTTGATGAGAAAAAGAATGAAGAAAAAATTGTTTGAATTAAAAAAAAGATAATAGAAAGTAAAGAAAAAAAAAAGAAAATTTTGTAAATATTTTTGACTGATTTGATGAATGTAATAAATAAAAACTATTTAAATTGATAAAATTATAAAATTATAATTTTGTCCTTGTAGTTAAATTTAATTTAAAATAAAATAAAATATACGAGGGATTATTTTAAATAATTTTTTAATTGATGTAATTAATTTAATAAAAAATATGATTAGTTGAAATTAATTTAAAATAAAACATAATTGGTTAAGTCTCATTCGAGGTCTAAGGAGAATGACAGATTATCCTCAATGGATGGTTTAAGGGACTGATGGTATGTCTTAGAACCTCATTATTGTCTTCACGGGGATGTCAATGTTCTAATCCCAAGTCTGCCGCGTAACATTGTTAGGGTCAATCACCATGCATATGTGTTTTTGTCCTTTTTGGAGCGTGAAGCTTCATCATGCTTTTGTCCTTAAAAGGCGTATCAAAGGGTGGAATGAGGAAGAAGTATTTAAATCGCCTTAGGCCTTCATTCCTAAGTGATGTGAAACTATTGGACGTGATAGGAACATAAGTCCACAAGTCAAGGTCTAAGGAGAACGACAAATCTTCCCAAATGGAGGACTTTAGGGACTGATGGTTTGTCTTAGAACCTTGTTATCGACCCTATAGTGGATGCCAATGTTCTGCATCCCAAGTCCATTGACTTTCATTGTTAGGGTAAATTACATGCATATGAGGTATTGTCCGCTTTGGAGCGTGGAGTTTCGTCACAATTTTGTCCTTAAAAGGCATCTTGGAGGATGGAAGGATGAATGAGAATTTAAAATGCTTTAGGCCTCGACTCCTAAGAGATATAGGACTATTGGGCATTGTAGGAATATAAATCCTCCAATTGAGATTTAAGGAAAATGACAAATCATCACCAACTGAGGGTTTAAAGGACCGATGATTTATCTTAAAACCTTGTTATCGACCCCACGATGGGCACTAATATTATAATTTTCATACATTTATGGTTTCTTATTTTTTTTTCCTTTAACTTTTATGTACTTTTATGTGTGAGTTTTATTATATGCATATAAGACTTCACTCAAGTAAATTAATTCTTGATAGCCTATATTTATAGTAGCGTGTTTTATTTATGAATTATGATTCATTAAGCAATTTAGAATTTTTTAACTTTGTTTGTTTTTTTATTTTTTTTTTTTTTTTTGAACAAGAATTACAGGTAAGAGAAATTGTATTGGAGAGTTGAATTGATCACCTTTTTGGAACAAATTTGATTAATTTCGATTGTTCTGGATACAGAGTTGTAGTGGAGAGTTGAATTAAAAAAGGTGATTTTATTATTTAGTTTTGATTTTGAAAATTTTGTTGATCAAGTTGGAATACTAAGTGAATATATCTTGATTTGATACGAATAAAGGTTTAAAGTAAGATTACCATGTTAAGTTATAAGAATGCTTATGAGTTTTGAATGCTTTAATTTATAAGTGATTATTGTTTTAAACTCGCTAAAGATGGTTGAATTGGTAACATGATTTTGTTGAGTTTTGGGTAGATTTTGTCGAGTTTTATGTGTTAGAGTTATGTTAGATTTTCACATAAGTAGAAAATTCCTACTCAAGCAAAATTTGAGCAAGAAAAGTCTTTAGAAAAATTTTGCTCAAATGAAGATTTGATTGCTTCGACAAAAATCTGAGAGAGATGAGTATGTCTTTTATCAGAGATTTTCTCCTAAACAATAATTTAAATCCTTAAGCGAAAATCTAAGTGAGACAAGTCCCTCCTTTTAACATGATTTTGCTAAAAAACACATTGTTCAAGTGACATTCCTATGATGAACTTTTATATAATTTGTAATTGAAATATTTATGTGTTATATGCATTAAAGTATAATATTATATGTTACACTTCGCAGGTGTGGTGACTCTTTATTGGTGTTGTTGTCTTTTGTGGACATTGCGATTAAGGATGTCAAAAAAATTCGTATCCACGAGTATTCGCGGATAAATTTCGCAATAGATAGAAAATAGATATGTGCAGGTAATGAGTACATGTATTTTTTATACCCGCATGTTAACGAGGCGGGTATGGGTATTCTAATATGTGAATATGTAGATACTCGTACCCGCTATATTCTAATTTAAATTATAAAAAAATAAAAAAATGATTAAAATGTTAACACATTGATTTTGAATGAATTATTTTTTATCAATTGGTTTTAAAAAATCTCAATTTATTTGTAAACTATCATTCAACACTATTTAAATGAATTATTTACACTTTGTTTGAATTTTATAAATGTTATGCATTATATTTTTATTTGAATTTATAGTTAAAATTTATTAATAAATATTAAAATTTTCTTTTTGTAAATACCCACGGGTATCCATCGATATCCCTGAATTTTAAAAAAATATGTGGGTACCCGCATAACGGATACTCGTACGGATACATGACAGATACTTATCTGACGGGTAGGATACGAATGGGCTACTACTTGTACCCTACCCGTTCCGTTGACATTCCTAATTGCGACTCTTTATAGTATTGTTTGTCTTCATAGATGTTATAACCCTTGTTGTTTCCTTTTTATTGTAACTCTTTTGTGGGTACAGTGGTGAAGATATTAATGAAGGTAGTGGTCCCTTAATGATTGAGTACTAAGCCTGGTCCCTTAATGATTGAGTACTAAGCCGGAGACTCATTAAGGTATAGGGATATGTAAGTTTCATTAGTTATCTAATTAAGTAAATTAAGACAATCAAATGGTGAGACATGATTAGAGCTATAACTAAATGTAAAGATAACTACTTAAGAAGCTGAGAATGTATCTCAATATTGATTTTGATACACGAAATGTTATGTTAAAACTTGTTAATATAAGTCTTTTGGAATTGTTGGTAATAGTAAATTATTGTTGTTGATCGAGTTTGTGAATGTGATTTTAAATTGAAATGAGTTATATATATATATATATATATATTGAATTTTATTTGATTAAAGAGAGGATTCTCTATATTCTTGGCTTAGGTATCTGGTTCTTATAAAAGATTACATCTTTGTGGCGAATCTTCACTTGAATTGTGACGTCCTCCATCTTTGTCTTATTCCGCGTTCTTCTCTGAATTATTTTTGTTGTGCCTTTTGAAGATTCAAATTCAGAAATGATCGTACTCTTTATTGAATAGATGGTATCAAGCTCTCTTGTGTAATTTTTTTTTAAATTGTATTTTTAACTTACTTACAAGTTAATTGTAAGTTATAAATAATTTAATTTAATTTTTTTCTTTTTAATTTTTTTTCATATAAGGTCTTATGGAGAAGTTTGTTTACACTGTCAACAATCAATAAAAGTTTACCTTAAACTGACATAAATCCTTTTAAATAGTTAAGTTTTTATTTGAAAAATAATATTTATTAAATTAAAAACTAAATGATTTTGATCACATAAAAAAAGAAGTTATCATCTTATTCAAAATTTGAATGATTAAATCATATAGATTTTGTTATATGGGAGTGATGGAAAACGAGGATGTTGACATAAAATGGTTGTGAAGGTCAACTTGTGAAAATAATTCTAATGATGTTAGCGCCCTTACAAGAAATTAATCACATATTGCATAATTATAGTTCAATAAGACCGTGCAATATTTGTTGGTTCAATATGAATTTGGAATACCAAATTTAAACCTAACTAGCATATGATTTCAAAGAACAAATTATACCAAATTTAGTTCGGTCTTTCATATGATAGATACGGAAATGTTTAGCAGGATGAGGGAAAAAACACTTACAGTAACACAAAAAACAAATTGAGAAGGAGAAGTGAGACTTATTAGAGATTTTTTTTTATATATTTAAAGATAATTTTAATATTTATAATTATTTTATCCAACTCGGATAGCATTACATCGACATAGAAGATAGCTCAATTCCAAAATTAGCCAAACAAAGTTAGAACTAACTTCACCGATTTCCATCAAGTCAAAGAAAAAAAAAACACGTGTTCAAAAATAAAGTACAACTATTACAAAATATTCTTATACAATTCTTTCATCTTTCAAACTTTAATATAATTTGATTATAAAAATTAAAAATAATTATTTTAGATTTATTTGATATAAAAAAGCGTTTTAAATTAGTATTTAAACTACTTACAAATTTCAACTCAAATATCATTTTATCATTTTAGAACCCAGTTTAACACATAACAAAAATTAACGATGATATTAAAAGACTACTTTTATTTATTTTTAAAATTTAAGAATTAAGATGTATCAAAATTTAGAAAATATCAAATTCTAATTTTATATCATAATTTAGAAAATAAGACCCTTAATTTATTAACATTATGACAATAATTTAAAATACACCAATTACTTGAATAAAATGTATGAAAAAATAACGTTGGAATCGTACTGATTCCAATAATCAATACCTGAATAGGAAGAAAAATACTAAGGTTTTTAAAGGATGATATTTTGATTATTAAATTTTGACAACTTTTTTTTATAATCTGAGGTATCATCTTTTAAGTGATTTTGAAATATTAAAAATAAAAAAAATAAATATAAAACTATTTAAAAAATAACAACTAAAATTATAAGAGAAAATTATCAAAATTTAATAGTCAAAAAATCATTTTTCAAGATTTTTGTGCTAAAACGACAACCTATCCTTCTTCAACTTTTGCGAAGCTTCTGTAATTGTCAATCTGAAAAATACATCCACATAAAAGATGCTGATACCTTGACGCGTGTCAATGCCTTGCTTTCCTGGAATTTAGGGCACAAAAATTAATCTTGCCGCATTTAATCATTCACGTTGGAATAGCCCACTTGGTCAAATTTAGGTGCCAACCCTATATCCATGAATAGTGTTCGCGGCGTTCTTAAATTTAATTTGAAATTAAAGTTAGGGTCAAAATTTTTATTTCACATGCTATAAGTTTTCTTATTAATTACCAAAAGATTGACTATCACAACACTGGCTGAAGTCTTGACTTAACCATACCAAATTTATGCAGAAAATTAATTCAATTTACATTTTTGTGTTAAAATACTTGATTCCAATGTGAGAGTGATGAAAACTGAGGAATTATGGTAGGGGCAAGTTGAAACTAAAAAACAAAAAACGATAGGCTTGACGTGATTAATTAGGTTAAGAAATTAAAGAGGAGAGTGAGACACGACATCGATTTGAATAAACCTTAATCGGAGGGGACCATGTTTACATGGATGCAACAGCAAGTGGCACTTGACTTGCCAATTTTACATGATAAATGTTCTGTTCTGTTCTATTCTAGGGTGGCATCAACACGGTGAAGTGATGGTGAAGAGTGAAAGAAGAGACAAATAGCTGAAATATCATCCATTGCAATGCCCCTCCTCTTACGTTTCCATGCACGCATCGCACACTCCACCAGATGTTTCGCAGACTCTGTTCTGTCTGCTGTTGAACACACAATATCCACTGCTTCTTGATTCGAGATTACATCCCACACCTATAACAATACCACATGAACAACGTTAATTTCTTTCATTTTTTGTTTCAATCAGAATGAACATGTACAAGGAAAAGAGTGTGTGTATATACCCCATCAGTGGCTAGCACAACAAACTGGTCTTTGCTGGTTATGTTCCTGTGTGTTACTTCAGGCACTGAAATAAGACCATACTCTTTGACGCAGTAGTCACCAAAAGCCCTTGACATTGCAAGTCCTGGTGATTCCTCGTCAGGTAACCACACCCTGTACACCCCAGGCTCGTCTTCCAAGCAGAAAACTCGTCCTTGGCACTCCACTATTCTCTCCGCTTCCTCTGCAACAGTTCCATGTAACCACATTTTTTAGTTTACACAAAAAGTTAGTAACTTGTCACATCAAAATATTGGTCTGGTCGGTGTCATTCTAGACCAGTTACAATGATGCACGGAAACACACTCACGCGGTAAACTGGGTTTGAAATCTACTGTCAATTGAACTGCTACCAAACTTCCATCATCCGATGCTGTGCCTAACACAGCACGAGAATCACCAACGTTTGCAATTACAATTAGTTCACCCTGCCCATCACAGATCAGGATTAGGTTCAATGAGATCACTGGATTCATTTTTCAAATTGACTTGGCAGCTAATTAAAGAACAAAACTAAAATTATTCTGACAAGGTGGTTTTGTGTTATGTTTACCTGTCTAACAATGGACAAAGCAGTTGTGCCGCTGAAAAATGAATCTATCTTGCGATTCTGCTTTAGTTCTCGATCAATTGCAGCACAAGTTTTCAAGTAAGAGTGCTTCCATATATTGAACCGGTGTTGCTTTTTCTCTGCTGCAATATCAACATCAACATCTTGATCAAGTGAAGTTTGGGAAAGTGTCTCCTGCCAGTTGCATAGCAGAGATGGTGGCATTGACTCTCTCACTCTCTTGGCCACAAAGTGACCCCATGGCCCGTGCCCGTCAAAAATCCCACAGAAAATCATGTCCTCTTGGCACCCAAATTCCTATAACCAACATCAACAAAAATCTTGTGCAGTAAATACCCCATTAAGAAAAGAAAATATCGGTAACATAAGGAGGGAAATATTCGATGCTGCTACATACTTCCCACACTACGCAGCAATCCTGATTCACTCCTTTCTTTCCTTTTTTGGAGAAAAGTGAGGCAAAGTTGTTTGAACCGTCAACATTAACGGTTCCGGAGCTGTGCAACATGAAGTGATTTTTTTTGGCTTCCTTCGCCATTGCTTCCGCAGCTTCTCTCCCGTTGCATCCATCAGAACTCCCACTTCTCTTCGTTGCAAAGGACTTCGCCAACCTAGTGAACGCAGATGAAAAATGCCCCATCAACACTGCACTATGATTCCACCGCTGCACGCTGCTTACTTATGCCTCTTTTATTCCCTTGATGTATATGGTACAGAACTGGACAGTGAAAAATTACATCGATTAAGCATGAGTCACTGGCATCAAATTTTTCGAAAGGAACCTTTTATTTATTTGTATTTTATTCTTTTCCTTGATGATTACCAGAAGAGTGAAATCATTTTGTGTACTGTGATGGGGGATTGGAACGAAAGACAATTTTTGAGTCAGAAGGAACAGGACTCAGGATTCATTCAGAAAAGGGCTAAATCCTTGAAGAGCTTAATGAAAAAAAAAAATCTATTCCGAGTATGAATTCCAACGTTGCACGTGGAATTCTCTATGTGGATGATGTCTGGAAAAATCAAGGACTACCAAAACTGGAGCCCAGCAAGTCTGAATCATGCAATGCGGCCAAGTTTGATTGAAGCTACAAGAAAAGAAATCTGATACGCCTATACAATTTTCCTCACAAGGCCAAAAAAATCTAAAGGGTGGGCCATAGTTTCTTCTTCCAGTAACGATACCAAAAGTAGGAGAAAATTCCGAGCATACAAAAGTCTGGATAACAGGATTCTACTTTGTTTATTGGTAATTGGGACCCCAAAAAATATCATTTTTCGCTTTGCTTTTTCTTAGATTGGATGTTTCACCTCATGTAAAAGAAACCTATTTTATTGGCATGTCCAGAATAAAATAAGAGGTTGTGCATATAGAATCTGAGGAAAACTGAATTTTTTCATGAAGGATATCCCAAAAAGCCTATAGAAGCAGCAGATATTCAAGCAACCATTTTTTCACCTTTCAAAATGGTACATAACAGAATGAAACCAGAATTGAAGAAACAAATGTCAGGAGTGGAAAATTTTAACCTCCCCATCCACCCAAAAAGGCAGAACAAAAACATAAGGAAAAACAAAAACAGATGGTTAAGTCCCTGATCCAATTGTGATGTCTCATTTTGTTTTGTTTGATCTGAAATGGAGTGAAGAGAAGAAAACATAAAAGTGTAATGGATACAAGACCTTGGAGTTTTTGGTAGAGAGGTTGAAGAAGAAGGAACTAGAGAGAGCGTAGCAGGAGTTGTTGTGGTCTGAAGAACAGGACGCAGTTCCGACAAAGCCAGCTGAGACTTCGAGAAAGCAAAGGCGTAGAGGGCTTGGTGTCCATGTTTGCTTCTTTTTTGTTTGGTTCTGTTTTCTTCACTTCCCTTTTATCCACGGAGATCAAAACAAAGATTTTTTTTTTCCTATGCATACCTATTGAGTGCATGTAAATTTGTATTTGGGAATGTACCACACTACATGAGACTAATAAAAACTATTTAAATCTATAATGAAAATTTTATCTCTACCCTGATCCTCTGTTGACTTTGGTTCCTTTCAAATTAATCCTTGTTTGTTTTACCGAAAAAAAGAGTAGAAAATAAATGGAGAAAAAACAACATTACCATTTACCAATTTTTTTTTCCTCGTGCGTTTCAGGAGCGTCGCATGAATTGAATAAGAGGTTTATTATTTTGACCAAAAAAACCTTCACACCTCGTATTACTTATAAATTAGTGTGAAAACTAGGATCTGGTGTAGAAAAGAAAAACAATCGTAGGAATTAATTTATTTTAAAAAATAATTTAATCCTTAAGAATGTAGGACATTTTTAATATAGTAATTGAAAAATAAATGACTAAATGGTTGATTTGCCTAATTATTTATGTTGTTAAGTTTGAGTGTAACTTTATTTAGGATATTATTGAGTTGCCATGTGGTTTTTCCACACATATAGGAATTGAGGAAGATGGGTGTTTATATAAATAATGGTAAGATTCGTAGTGTTTGGTGGTGTGTGTTATATTGTATAGGAAATGAAATGAGGGAATAATAAGAAGATAAGAAAGTTGTTGTCAGAAGGCATTTTGTGAGGAAATGAACTTTAATATATCTTCGATATATCTCATATTTAAAGCGTGTGGGAGGACTTCAACCCGAAAAAACAAAATAGTATGAATATAATGGCATAATAATGTCAAAAAGTATCACGAGGAAAAAAATACATTATTTTTAATTGATTAAAATTTATTATAATTTTAAATTTATGTTAGGTCATTCGTCTTATTTGCTAAGTTTCCAATAAATTTTTTGAAAAATTAACAACAGATTGGTAGAGTCGTCGTATTAATTATATATGGTAGGACACTAACAACTTGTACAGCTAGTAGAAATTAATTATAAAATACCATTTTGGATTAGCTTCTTAAGGAATATTAATGCAGGAAAGAAGAAAAAAGTTAATGGGTAATTTTGTTCCGAATAATATATATGTGTGTATGTAGTATAATTATCAGAGGTGATAACATAATAATAATAAGTTATTAAAATAAATTTTCAATATAAGATATCTATAAAATATACAATATATAATTTGAGAGAAAATATACCCGCCTCTCACTTCCACATAAAAATAAATAAATAAAATGAAAAAAAAAATCATATATGGAAAACGAATGAGAGATGTAGCTCCTTTAATTTCAAACATGGTTTTTCCATGTTAAGACACCTGACTTCTGATTAGGGTTAAGCTTCAACGTTTTAAGTCTCTCTGATGTTTTGTACAGTATGTCCAATCGGTCAATCGGCCATTAATAACCCTCAGGGGACCATCGGTCGAACGAGTTACAGATAAAACAACAGTGATGGACCCTCCAACCTTGGGAGCTTATCGGTCCAGCGGTAAAACAACTGCGGCG
>Ga0214543_1011737_pt1 | contig 12093 bp, 8 predicted proteins | sample CNSS2metaG_FD_160094 | JGI IMG/M metagenome (GOLD analysis project Ga0214543, IMG submission 160094) | Root nodule microbial communities from cowpea collected in UCLA plant growth center, Los Angeles, California, USA - CNSS2 | ecosystem: Host-associated > Plants > Roots > Nodule | place: USA...
TATATATATATATATATATATATATGCTCTTCTTTTTTTTATTTACGTTGATAAAGAGAATAAGTATTACTTAACATTTTTATCCGCTTCATAATATAAATTACATCTAATTATTCACCAACAATTTAAATTTCACTAAAAAAATGTTAAAGTGTTTAATATTTTTAACCTAATATGCTAATTGAATATTAATTCAATACTAGATCATAATGTTTCAAATAACAAGATAGGGGCTTTGGAAATGTAATCACTAATCAATTTTGTTTTACCCGAGGCATTTGATTTTTTTTTCTTAAGCAAGTGTTTAATTTTTAATAGAACATCTTTACAACAAAAATTATAATGTGACTTATCTGGTTCACTAATTTATTCTTCAAATAAAAAAACTTAATGTGATTCAACAATTTTTTTAATTACTATTATTAAAAAACCCGTGTATCACTTAAGACAGTAACTCGTTAACATACATCTATACATTTTCTATACATAAAGGGGGTCTTGTTTTCTATTTTACCGTTTAAATAAATTTTTAATCAAAATAATTACTTTATCAATATTACTTCTATACATAAAAGGTATTCTTCCTTTTAGTATCTATATTTATTTTCTAATTTTATTTTTTAAATAATTTTTTAATCAAAATAATTATTTTATTAATATTAATTTTTAAGTGAACATTGAAGATTCTAAAAAATTCAAAGATTCAAAGAAAAACTAAAAAAAATCAATGAATTAAAAAAATACCATTTTCAAATTGTATCATCAATTCTATTATTAAAAATTTTAGAAAAATAAATAAATGATAAAGAAATGAAACAAGGACAATAAAAAGTAAAGAGCACTCAATAAATGAAATAACTACTAAAGGCTTGGGTTTCTTGTTAGTTTTTTTTAGAATTCTTTAAATTGAGTTTGTTTAAATTAATCATTTTTTAAATTTAACTATTTTTTAATTTTTACAATAAATTATAAATTTTATTTATATGTAATTTTATAATTTATAACTAATTTTAGGGTTAAATATATTTTTTGTTTCTTAATTTCCAATGAAAATTGAAATTAGTCCCTCCTAAAAACTTGTGAATTTAGTACTTTTAGTCAAATTTGTTAAGTTTATTTAATGTTTCAAATGTATTTGAGTTATTTAAATAGTTTGACACAATTTCTCCATTTGAGTTATTTACACGGTTTGACACAATTTCACTTCAATATTAACTAAAAAACTATTATGAAATACATTTGAATCGTCAAGTAACTTAACAAAGTTAAAATGACTAAATTCACAAAGTTCTAAAATTGAGAGACTAAATTAGACCAGTTCGAAGAGGAACTAATTATAATTTTCAATTATGGTTAAGGGATCAAAAATATATTTAACCCCTAATTTTATAATATATACTTATATATAAAGAATATTTTATTGTGTCCACTATTTTTTTCACTTTCATCCTTCAAGGTATCGTTTTACTTAAATTTAACCATTTTTTTCTAAATTAAATAAATCAAAATCACTACTAAATAAATCAAAATTAATTACAAAATAAATAAAAAATTTCTGATGAAATTGTAAAAGTTATTAATATTTATTTTTATAATTATAATTTAATTATTTTTTGTTATAAAAAAATTTTAAACACATGTCTTTTTACTAGTTTTAGCCAAAATTTGTTTACATATATACTAATTTGAAGACATTGACATCTAGTATAAACTCATTTAACTTAGAAAAATCAATTTCACTTTTTCATAGCAGAAAAGTTTATCCACAGAGCACATCGTCTATGATGATAGGATTTTTTTTTTTCCGTTACAAAGTAAAGAAAGGTCAGCTAAAACAAACATATCATCAGTTGTAAAAAATTGAAGTGGAACCTATAATAATCCTTCAAACATTTTCGAGGAGCACTACACATGATGCATACACCTTGATGATATGTTACACGTATAGCAGGTATTATTCAGTGTCTCAATATACCTCCATTACCTCATGTTAAATATATACACTTATATTTCAGCACTTTCACCAAAATATAACGACGTAGTTTAAAATTTCACGTCGAAGGTGTAACTATATATACACTGAACTGTTAGGAAAAACACTATCTTCTACTTCTGGAGGTTCCTGCTTTTAATTGAGAATACTGTCGTTTTCCATTGGATAAGCCACTGTCACTGAAACTTCCATCACCCATACTATCATGAGCGTCAGAAAATTCTGGCATTCGTGATCGCAAGGGAACAAGGTAACAATCATCCTTGGCGATTTGCTTCCGCTGCTCATGGCGTTTCACATTTTCTGATATCTGATGGAAGGTTTTGTTTATCTTTGCAATGCCCCTTTCAACAGGCTCCACCACATGAGAAACTGTAAATTTCATGTCATCAACAATCTGAAACATAAAAGACAGTAGATATCAGCCAGAGTGAGACAGAAACATGAGATATACAGGTGGAGCAGATTCAAGTGTTTATATCTCACAATTTCACCACTTCCAACAACAACATCCCGAACACTCTGGGTAAATTTCATAGGTTTTTCTCTCTCATAAGCTCCCAGCCATGTTCTTGTCGAACGCTGACAGTCTCGAACCTCCTCGGGGTCCGGAGGCGATCCTAGCGAGGCATAGTCGGTCATCACTGCTACATTACGGACACACCTCTCGCCCCTTTTATAAGGTTCTGCTGGGAAGACATAAAGGTGCACAACAGCAGCCACGCCCATCTATTCACAAATTTTAAGATGCCAAACCACATGAAAAAGGTTTTCCCAGAAGAACTTCAAAATGATTGAATACTTGTTTCAAGTAAAACACACCCAGCTCAAGAATTTATAGTTTAAACATAACCTGACTTAACATGACATGACATACTACTTTACATACAACAGCTAACCAGTCTACCCTTGAGTAAAAGCATAAAATAAACCTGTCTCGTTTTTAAAAGCAAAGCAGTCAAAAGAAAAGCTCCATAAAATCTATACGATCATTTAATGTTCTGCTGAAGTCCTTCTCGGAAATAGCATCTTATGCATGTGCCTCATCACCAGTCATTCAGGAGTGAGAACCAGTGATGCAGATATAAATAAATAAATATATATATATATATATATATAACATCTAAACATGTGCATCCTTTAGTACTTCATTACATACCCTACCATTAATCAATGCTCACACACAAGTGTTTTGCCGGCTTACAGAAATACAGATTGTTGAAGCAAAGCAAAATTTTGAACAAAAATAAAAAGCTAGTTATAGCGAGATCACTTAAACATTAAATACAGAGGATACGTATATTGCCTATTCATTCGCATGTTAACAGTTTATAGTTCATTCACTTATTTCAATTATTAACCAGGTGTGTCAATTATGGATAACAGTCTCTAGTAGGATAGCAGGATGCTTCAACACACTAATGCTCAAAAACAAAGAATTACCCGTAATTAGAGGCATTCATGCGATTACTAATGAAAAGTCATAATATAAAATACGATCGCAATAAAAAAATAAAAAAAAAGGACAATTGCATTAATAATAAAAAGAATACACTCAACAAAGAGAGTGCACAATAAACCAAATGAAGAAAAAAAAGGAGGACACGTGAGTGTGAGCATTACAACACAAAATCGAACAGAGACTCATGACTAACAGGTCACTGGAACGCAGTGCACATGTGGAAAATGCCAGGCTGTACAAATGATGTCAGAGCAGTGGATCATGAGCAGGATGACTCGGTTTGAAACAGAGGTAAGCTATCAAGTCTGTTTTGCGTGAATGATGTGTGAATATAGATGAGCAGAAGGTTTACGAAAGTAATAATAATTACAATGTCTGTATGTGCATTCATATACAATACAAATATTCAACAATCTGCTTGACATGTATACAAAGGAAGAAAAATACACACTACCTCAAATATTTATACTTGTGGCATAGCCCATGGTTTTCATGCAATACAAATGATAATGAATACAGTTCAGATTAATTCCAAACACAAATGCAAATGATAGGAATATATCAGTACAACTTAAAATCCAAATATCTAAATATTTAACAATACTGTATCAGAGAAAACAATATACATTATTAGCAGCACAACTAGCTCACCTCTATACAGATGATGTAATCCTGTATACGTGTTTTCAACTCCTGAGCCAATGATCCCCTAAAAGCTCCCACATAAAATAGGAATGCAACAGCCACACTTTGCCACCATGTCAGGAAGACAATTGACTTAAAAGTTAGAAACTTTGCCAATGGTTTGATTGGTTTCAACTTATCTTTAATAACAGAATAGAATTGTACAAGGCAATATAGGGCCCATGTCTGACTAAAGTTAAGAACTAGTGCCAAGTAGGGATACCTGCAAGCACAACAGTCTGTGAGACTAGAGGGGATAAAAAATTATGGCTACCCAACCTTGCACACCCTCACCACAAAAAAGTGAAAGGTATTATCATCAATATTTATCTTTTCAATTGACATATAACAATAAATAACTCTCTCTCTCTGTGTCTGTGCACGTATATATATATACATATATATATATATATATATGTGTATATATATATATACATATATATATACACATATATATATATATATTGGAGAAGGCCAGTGAGCGATTTTAGAATGTACATGCCATCATCCTCAGGCATATTGATAGTTTTTGTGGGCCTGAAGACCCAAAATTATTGGTGTTAACTCCGAACCACTTGATCGTACAGACATTTTTAAAAACTGATTCTCAATAAATCTTGAACAATGATTTTCGTATCTATAATATATACACTTGTAATCAAGATCAAGACACAAGACCGTATAATCTTACCCGTATTTCCATTCAAACTTCCCCTCTCCATAAACCCCAAAAGATTGGAGAATTGTTGCCAGCACTGCACATATCATCTTCAGTATCATCTGCAATAAAGATTTTAGTGAGCAACAAGAGAGACATTTACTTCGCATAGAAACCACTGGAGGGAGGTTGGGGGAAGACATTAATATTACACAATTTGACAAAATCATTACATATTGTACAATTCCAATTTTCACAGATTGATAGAACTCTGAGCCTAGATTCCAATCCTTCAAGAAGAGATTTAAGGGAAATGGATGCTCTACAACTCCATATGCATATGCTTCTTTCAGAAGAGGAATGCTGGAGTCTGTTAGGTTCATACTTTCCATAAATTGAATAGTGTTGTCCTCACCACCTACAAAAATAATATTAACATAGTATTAAAGAGCATTACAGCATAATAAAATTCAACCAACAAAAAATTTTGAGATGTATCACATCCTTTTCAAGTCATGATTTATAACATTCAGGTATCAAATTCTGAAGAAGCTTAAAAATTGAGGGAAGGAGATGCAGAAAATTCCAGTAAAAGATCTCATCATTTAGCACTTTTGGAAAATATATCAACACAAAAATAACAGGTACAGTTAATGGAAACTTATGGTCATACAATAAATTTGACATACCTAAGCAAGCTATCAAATATCTCTCAAAGCAGTATAATGCAAAAGCTTCATAGCATTCCCGGATAATTTCACTGTTAAATGCTGCATCAGAATCCAAAACTGACAAAAACTGCACAATACAAACATCAGTACTTAAGAATGAATTCTTACATTCTATTCAAAAACAGAAATATACTGCTTTATGTACAGCTGGAAGAAATGGAAATACAATGCTTTATGCAACTCGCTGCTGATAGTCCTTGTGCAAAATGAAGCCAAGATTTACTAAAATTTGTATTACCAGTTGAAGAACAGGATGTGGGAGTATATTTAAGAAAATAAAGGAAGTAGTTGTTCATCTAACCAAGTCCCCCAGCATAAAGATGCAAGAAAACGATTAAAAGAGGGAAATAATGGAAGTGAGCTGCATCTCTTTGGGATAGGGAATTGTTTGGTTCTTGAAGGGACCATACTGCTTTTCTCCCAGCTTGAAGGGAGTTGGGATCCTGGACTAGGCTCCTCTCACCCATGGCATGTGTCCATGACCACCCAAAAGATCCAAGTGTTCTTTTTAGTTTGACAGTCAAAAACTTAACTTATGTTTAGTAGAGTAAAAAGAAATGAGTGAATGAAAAAAACCAAAAAAGGTAAATCTAAATAGGTAAGAAATAAAGTCAAATCAAAGGATGTTGGTTAAAGAAAAATAGGAAAGAGATAGGAAAAACATAACACAAACGAAAAAAAAGTGAGAAAAAGTAAAGTGAATCCCGTCATTTTAAAAAATGGTTCCACTCTTTTTTCTCTCACACAAAATACCATGCTTAATTCCATCCTCTCTCACCCCTTACATTTCTTCCCAGTCAAATAGAGTTACACTTTCCATGACTGAATAGTTCTTTCTGTATGTAAAAAGCAAAGACAATTAACCCTGAAGCTGAAAAAGTAAAGTAACTAAACAACATGCACTACAAGTGTTAGACTCGGGAATTTCCAATGAAACAGAATTTCATAAATCACAATTCTTGAACTAATCATAACTAACGCTCACAACTGATAACACAGGCTTCTGCTCTAATAAAGAGAATCCTCCTTCAGCACTGCAGAAACAATGAAAAACAGACACCCAACCTAATTGATCTTCTTTCCTATATCTATAATCCACAAACAATTGCCTATGCCCACTGATATCCTGACAATATTTTATTGATACTAATAACTGCACTATTTAAAAAACTTTCATACATATATAACAACTGTCTTTTATTTTTTCTAACATATACCATCAATGGAATAACAGTAAATTCCAACCTACTCCCACAGCTAGCAACTAAGTTTATCCTAACATGTGAATCAAAACCAGCGGCCAGATGAAAAATATACAACAAAAAAGGAAAACGTGGATGCTTATTCCCAAGAATAAATGTCATAAACTCAAGTATAAAATGTAATAAAAGGAGAACAGTAAGTATTATGTAATTGAGTTAGTGTCTCTTACTGATTCCAATGCATAAACAGGAACCATTAAAATGATACCAATCAAAAACTTTTGTTCCTGTAAAGTGAACATTGAAAAATAAAAAAGATAATTAGCTATAGACAATATTACAAAACGAAAAACACTGAGGTGAAATAGGAAAGTCAGTTAAAAGTCAAAACAGAATTCACCTCGGGCTGATTATAGGAGGCTAAATGCTCAAATACTAAATACATAGAGAGAACAAGAGCAGCAACAACAAATATACTTGCACTGAAGACAGTCAAACTCACAGTTCCTCTGGACTCCGCACCCAAGTTTTGGAGCCACATATTCCCTTCTCTTCCAGTAGATTCAACTGGGATAAAAAGAAATATGGAAAAACACAAAATACCCATCAAACCCATTCGATAGAAACTTGTAATTAGTACTAATCACAAATGGGGTGTCATTCATCACATTCGCATTTACGATTGACTACAAGAGTCTATGCTCCCAAGGAAACTTTGATTTTATCTAAGTTTCCCTCTCTCTTTGTCTAGGTATCACAGCAATTCCTCAAATTTAATAGGTAAATGCAGAACTAACACATTCCACCAACAATTGACTACAGTTCTTGCTTTTTATTCACACGGAAAATCCAAAACGAGATCGCACAAGAACCCTGCAATGCCAATCATATCGATTAATGATTAACAAAAAGTAAAACAAAAAAACATTAAACATTTTAAAAATCTCAAAACTCTGCTTCAAGGGAGGTACTGTTAGTTTAATCAGCTAGTGCATATATGTATAATCTTTAACAGAGGTAAACTAACAGAAACACAAAACCCTCAATGTCACACAGTTAGTTACAAAAATACACATTTCACACCACACCGATAAGGTGTTAAATATGGATATTAATTATTCATCATTAATGAAAGGCCAAAACCCTAGGCTTTGGAAAACAAAGTACTCACTGCATTAGAAACTGAAGAAAGTAACGATGCCATGTAAGAACCATCGAAAGAAAATGAAGAAGAGAGTTCAAACCTGTTCTCTCGACTCTTATTTTCCTTTTTCTTTTTTTCCGGGAAAACGAAGATGGTGGTTTTTACCAAAATAGAACGCGGCTTTGCCTTCGGAGTTGGAAAACAACGTTACAAAAATCGCTAAACTCGAGGAAAAAAAATAATATATATATATATATATATATATATATATATATATATATATAATTATTTGAATGATGGAATTTGGCGTAAGGGAAACGAAATCGTGATAAAATAATTTATATGGATTAAATTAATTTTGTCTTGAAATATTATCTCACAAAAAAAATCTTGAAATATTATCTATTTGGATTTTTTTGTCACTATATACTATTAAAGATTTTAAATTTATAAAGCAAAAATAAAAATATTTTAATACTTATCGAAAATTAACGTTAATTTTTGTTTCAATAAATATATAATAATAATTAATAAAAATATGAGTCCTGTTAATCAGTATTGGGTACAAGATAATTAATATGTATTGAATCCTATAAATATATATATATATATATATATATATATATATATATGATATTAAATAAAATCTGACCTAACCATCATTAATTATCCTTAATGTAATTTTATTTTACTAAAAAGACAAAAATGTTTATAAATATTTCATACTTTATTTAATGTTCACTAATAAAAAGTTAAAAAATAATTAAATAATAAAATAACTATGTTTTAATATTGCTAAAAATTAAATATAATTAAACATATAAAAGTTTAAATTAACAGACCAACGAGCAAATAAAAAATAGTGTTAAACATCTAAAAAATTTATTAAATAAAAATTAAAAAATTCATTCAAATCAAAATTTCTTTCATTGTTGCTCTATCTTTATTAATATCTTCATCTAATGAGCAATTTACCATATACAAAGCATATTCCAAACAAAAGAAGAAAATTAATTTGAAGGAGTAGTAGAAAGACAAAAAATTTTCACAAAAAAGTATAATAATTTTAACACCGAAAAATTTTTTTTTTTCAAAACTTAAAAGACATACCTTTCAAACGTTTAGTGTCTTTACATTTGAAATTTTCACTCCAAAAGACTCTTGAAATCTCATAAGAGATATTTCTTTTTAGTAAAGATCTTAAAAATTTTAAAGACATTCTTTTGTATCACTAATTATTGTCTAAAAGTTTAAATAGATATATTTGTGTTTATAAAATTTTTTATATGCATTTATACTATCTTAATTAATATATTTAATTATTTCAACTTTAAATGTAAAAATGATAGAACCAATGCAAATTAATTATCTCCATTCTCCTAAAAATATCCAATTACTTTAATTATTAATAGAATTTAAATAAAAGCATGAATGTAAATACTTCATGTTTCTTATAATATTAAATATTAAATATGGAATATGTTGATGTGTTAAATGGATTATTTACTTTTATATTAATTTTGATATTATAGTATATTATTATAAATGAATATGTTAATATATAATAAAAAGAGATTTACATTTAACGCCAAATATAATAAAATATAATAACATATTCAATTATTACTTATAATATCTTAAAATTAAATCTATAATCTCTATAATTATTATATTTTTATATATAACTATATATATAAAAGGATATTCATTTCATATTTTTATTTCTAATTTTACTCTTTACTAAATAACCTTTTTAAAATTAAAATAATTGTTTTAACATTTTTTATATCTTAAATAATTGTTTTGTTAAATTTATTTGTTTTAAATCAACGAAAACAGTAACCCAAATTGCAACAACTAACACTAGATTAGTCATTTTTCTTGTTCGCGACATTTTAGAATGTATGAATTGTTCCATAATTTGTCACCCTTGTAAGATACAAATACAACTATTTACATTTTCTGATGAAGATTACATAACCAACTTCTAACAAGTTACATGTTTGTTCTTATGTCATCCATCTCATAAAGAAGTACTTGGTTAAATTGTCCTTCACTCGCCCCATCTCTGTGGAATATAATCCTCTTTAGTTTATGAAGCTCGAATCAAATTCCTAACAAAAGGTGCTTTTGTCCTTCATTTATACCATTCTTGTAAGATTTTGTACATTATATGACCCTTTGTTTCTTGGCCTTCATAAATCTTGCCTTTCGATCGATTGAACGATATAAGGTTCGTCCTTTAGTCGATCGTATGTAATTTACCCTATTAACCTTTGACCTCATAGTGTCTATCGATATCTTGAATGCCCTCAACAGACTTATATGCTTTTCTATGTCCTTGTGTCTAAGCCTTTATAGAATGTGCTTAACTTTATGTTGACAACTTCTACTATTACACCCAACACGTATAGTGAAGGATAACCTTTCTTTATTGCTAGTTTTCCACTTTTGACAAAACCAAAATGAAAATACAAACCAAAGGATTAGGTGTTCATGTCTTAGGATAATATTTTGGAAGTGTGAGTCGACTTTTAAGATTATTAATCTTGTATTTTATGAAACATATATATATATATATATATATATATATATATATATATATATATATATATATATATATATATACACACATTTATGTTGCCTTCTTATTTTAAATGCATCTTGACTTTGTGTCTTAACACTTTTTTAGCCTCGTTTAATCTTACGAAACTTGTTTTCAATGCTTTCATAAAACTTTGTCTACTCTTCGTATCATGCATATCCTACATATGGAGCTTTAGTATAACTTGCGTCTATCTTATTTTTCTTTCTTATTTTTCTTTTGACTCTTCTAGTACTATCTTATTGATTTATATCAGTTGGTGCATGTTTTCTTCAACCTGCATTTATGACCTATGTTTGACCATACAAACTTATAGATTTAAGTAATCTTGCCTATAGAGTTTTAATATAATTTACTTTTATCTTCTTTTGGGTCGAACTATTCTTGTAACTTTTATTTAACTTATTGATCTATTATCTTGCACTATTTATGTCTAATATTTCATATGATAGACTTTTCTTCATAGTGGGTTTATGACTTACATTTGACTTTTAGAATTTATGAATTTGAGTGATCTACTACATACACTAAGTAACTTATTGACATATTTTATTTTTAGTATAAACACACACACACCACACATTTTCCTATTAAAATAATAATTTCATTAAGTAATATCCGCCTAGAGTGCTACAAATGCTACATATTTAATTACATTAAATAACAATAAACTCTAATGTATAATGTAGTTAAAAAAAAGTTCATATTATCCAAAATATGTAAAGATGTATATGTTGAAAACAAAAACCCAAAAAAATCTTGCATTTTTCTAAATTTCTATAACTACATTCCTAACTAGTTTTCTCTCCCTCGCTTGATCTTGCGCCAATCACCCATTTAGGCCTATTAGTATCACAAAATTAAAATTAATATAAACATTAAACCTTTTTCTTTTTATATTATTTAGTTATTGAGTAGAGTGAAGAATAAAGTAGAATATTTATATATTCATAAAAATAAAACTTTCATTTTTTACGAGATTAAATAGAACAATAAAATAAAAAAAAGGATTATATAATGTTGGATATATCACAATTGGCTATTGGCATAGAGTCAAAGTTGGTTACTCCACACCATGAAACATACAATCCCAAACTACAAATTATGTTACTAACTCGGAGGAAGTGATTGCTTCAAATTTATCAACTTTCTATGCATCAAACACAGACTCTACAGAAGTACTAATTAGAGCATTTAATCTTAAACTTAATGACATCTTTGTTCTTCTTGATCTTCACCAATCTCGCACCCCTCCTTTTAACAACGAAAAGGAAGTTATTTATCTTGTGAATTTGCTTAGGCTACATAATATGGTAGTTTAATAAATAACTTAATTAATTATATATTTAATTAAAAAGCTCCTAGAAATTTTTTTTCTCCACATACAGTCTAAGACAACTATCTATATGACAAATGTTGATCTTGTACCAGAAAAAATGGTTTTACAAACACAAAAATTAGCTATGGTTATACAAATATTGGTGGAGTTCCAAAGGTGCATGAAGAGCTCCATGGGCAGCGGAAATGGATGAAGGAATGGAGGCAAGTTGGAAGGCACTTGCAAGCAATGGAAGGTGAAAGAGGTGATAGGATTTCCTAATCTATGCTAGCCTA
>Ga0214543_1011738_pt1 | contig 12092 bp, 2 predicted proteins | sample CNSS2metaG_FD_160094 | JGI IMG/M metagenome (GOLD analysis project Ga0214543, IMG submission 160094) | Root nodule microbial communities from cowpea collected in UCLA plant growth center, Los Angeles, California, USA - CNSS2 | ecosystem: Host-associated > Plants > Roots > Nodule | place: USA...
ATGCCAAAGCCAAATCAATGTTCCACCATTTAACCAATTCATGTTTCATGATGATTAATATAATTTTATGATTATATTATCACTCAACATGCTCTAGCATATTATTAAAACAATAATAATTAAATAAAACACAAACAACATGCATAGGACTTAAACCCAAGTCCTCTCACACAATAAAATACTCTCAACCATTTGAGCTAGCACTTTTTCACGTCATAATTATCCGCATTAAATGCCTTAAAGGCTCCTACTACCCGCATTTCTTAAATAATTATTTAATTAATTATTTAAATTCCTCGGGTCTTACAGAAGTTTCCTGCAGAACTTAGTTAGTAGTTTTATTATTGTTTATAAAACCACATTTATATTGATTTACTTTGGTTTGTTGTTGTGTACTATTTGTTCAGATAAGGGATTGTTCTGATCAAGATCCATTTTGCGAATGAGTTAGTAAGGTATGAAGTTTTTTTTTTCAATTTCTTCCTCATTTTCAAAGATCTCATAGTTTCTATTTTGTAGTTTTCAATATAAAGGATCGTGTGAAGCATACACAAATGAAGAATTTTTGGCAAGGCTTTAAAGCAGAAATAAAAAGATCATTTTCATATTGATTGCATATTTGTGGGTCTCTAATTGTTGAACATGATATTAGAATTTAAACTAGAGACAACTAATGGATTGTGCATCTAGACATAGAGTAGATCATTGGTCATTCATAACATCAAAATTTTGATCATTGATGCGAACTTATAATAAAAATTGCTAAGACACTAGGGTTTTTATTATCAAGTTTAGACTTGTTGCTAAGACATTAAGGTTTGTTACATAAGATGTGAATGCTAAAGTAGGAATTAGAATAATATTGTTTGATGTTTTTGCTTTGAATTGGACCATGAAACCCAATCCCAATGAAGCCTTTATCATATATTGTTGCACACCATATGTTTGATAAAAATAAAAAAAGAGTTTTGTTTTTGTTTTTTGTGAAATTTGTTATCTAATTGAATTATGAATTGCAAGAGTTGTCAAGTGTTTTCACAAGTCTCTTGGGAAACGATACTTGAACTTTCCACTTTATTACTTGTACAATTTGGTACACTTGCCAATCCTGTAACAATAACTTATCAGAGTCCAATATTAATGCATGTATCTGAATAATTGATTCATAACTTTATGTCTTTGTATGAAATAGGATGTTCAATTATGTATGACTTAAGTAATTGGATTCTTGAATGATTATCTTTTATGACATTAGCTTACGCTTTTCTCTTGTGTCTTGTTTGTCTGGTTTTGTTTTCTGTTGCAATGATCACATGATTGGAGTGAGCAAATGAGGATCTTGTAGCTAGACCAATGCAAGGAGGGGATGATGCAATTGTTTAGATAGATTCTTTAGGACTCCTATGCTTATATTTTGAAAAACTCCAAACTCTTAGATTGTCATGTACAAAAGTTGTATTTCAGCTTATCTTATTTTGGGATGACTGTAATATGATATTTACATTTTAGTATTCTATGCTTTAATTTTTATCAACTATGAAATTTTTTGTTTAATGGTTTTAGACTATTAAATGATATGTTACATGAACCATTCAAGTAATACATTACATAAAAGTTAATCTTTTAAATAATTTTTTATTTTTATTTTTAAATTTTTTAAAGTGCAGACAACAAGATAAGTGGTCCGACCCAAAGTGGTCTAGGAAGTTGAAAAAATCAACTTGGTCTAGAGACCTAAATCTACTTTGTCATCCCTAATTTGAAGCGATCTTGATGGAAGATAAAAACTACAAAAGTCAAGATAATATTTTCTTTAAAAAAGAAAATTTAAAATGATAATTTATTTATATAAAAAATTTGAAATGGTTTATGACAAAATATATTGTTTAGATAAAAGAATTTAAAAGAAAAATAAATAAATTTTATAATTTTATTAGAGTATTTAGGTTCTTGAAATTAGAGGATTTCAAGTAACATTTAAAAGGTAAAAATTTAAATTCTTCATATTATCAAATTTTTATTTTTTTTCTTTTCATATTTTTCCTTAGGCCAATTTTTGTTTAACCGTAATCAACTTGATTAAGACGGAGACATGGTTAAGATAATTATTTTTTATTGATGTCAATTAAGACTTTTTTGTTTGTTTTATGTTGATAGAAGTTATTTTGTAATTTAAATTGTAAGCATCATGTTTTTTGTATTATCGTCATTGTAGACCACTCTTCTTTATTGTTTGATGTTACTTAAAAGTTTTCCGCCCATGTTGGAGATTGTATGTGTTTTAGATTTTTCAACTAATGTGTCATGATTTTGTATTTTTTTAATCATCGATATTGATGTTAGTTTTCATTAATAGCTTGTTAGGATTTCTTTTTTCAATCTTATTTGGGAAAATTTTCAACAAGTGTTAATTAGGATTTTTTTATTGATGTCAATTGGTGAAACTTGTCACTCCACGTCAATAAAAAAATTGACAAATATTAACCTAAATAATTGTATTTAACATCAATTAAAAACAATATTGACTAACATTAATTTGAAAAAAAAAATAGTTTCTCACATGTCAATTATTTTTGTTTTTTTTGACAATTTTTTTTAAAAAAATATCAATGTAACGTCCCATTTATTTAATAACATAATTAATTAAAACATCACACAAGGTAAGTATAAATATCACTCTTACAACAAAGTCCCAAATACTTAGAGAGAAGTCTAATGCACACCACGATGCCATAGATTAAACAAGATAAAAGTCGAACAATACATTAAATGAATTCTCAAGGAGCGAAGTAAAACATGGGCTACGACCCTAACAGGGAACTCGAAGAAGCGGGATCCGACCCACGACGAGTTAAGCAGCAAAATCTCTATTACCCTGTTGACCACGAGGAGTTCTCGCATTTGCTCACATCAATAAATTGATGATCATCACAAAAACAGAAAACCACACATAGAACATACAAACAAGTAGAAAGGGTAAGCTAGAGTAGAAAAACATTTTTATCATACAATCGCATACACTTTCATAGCCCAAGGTACATATATCAACCAATCATGTTATGACTCGCAAATAAGCCTCTACGACTCAAGACACGACTTATTCGGATACATATAATTAGTCGGATTCACCGGATGCTTGCACTTGTGGTGGCCTCTATTGCTCTACCGAGCTAATTGTCAAAGGGTCTCATTCTACCGCTCACAAAGTTAGCCTTAAAGTGTCTCAGGCCTCCTGCTACTCTCACCACTTGAGTCAGTACATTCTACGTGAGACTAACTGACTCTTTAGAGTGTCACAATGCAATCCTTATCTTGAATCCTTACTAAATTATATAATGAGGCACCACCACGAAACTCCCACTAACAAGGGTCATAGAATTACGTCCTGACCATAAGGCACCACCATGCAACCAACGTGGAATTATGCCCTGACCAATGAGGCACCACCTTGAGATATCACCTAGAGATTCATGGAATTACGCCCTAACCAATGAGGCACCACCACGAAACCATCATGGAATTACGTCCTGATCAATGAGGCACCACCATGAGATCTCACCTAGAGATTCATGGAATTACGTCCTGACCAATGAAGGCAATACCAATTAAATCAAATAGGATCCCCCATGGAATCTCCTATATTCTCACACAAGCATTTGAAGACACATATTAAAATCATACAACATATTTCTCTCTTGGAAAATAACTAATTCTTATATTTTTTATCTAATCCAACTTAACAACACATTATGCAAACAATTTGGAATTTTATAAATAAAACTGCAGCTTGTGTAAAGCTCCAAAAATTTTGTATTTATATTCAAATTAAATATGATTGAATCAAGAACCAAATGAAACAAGAACCAACTTAATTGAATAACTATAAAGAAAGTTATGCACCAAACAAGCAACAAAGGTCAATCCTGTCAACAACCAAATTACAGTGATTTTGCGATAAAAACTTCTCTCACTACAGAGCTTTGATTTAAGATCTGACCAGTTAAAGTCAAGAACTATGTGTTACGAATTAGTTGTTGAAATATCAGCTTGCTCCAACGGTTAACAAAGTAGCAACCTTCATTTTACGAAAAGTATGCAGTGTTGTGAACAACCGAACTACAATGACCTTGCGATAAAAGCTTCTCTCACTATAGAGCTCCGATTCAAGATCTGATCGGTCAAAGTCAAGAACTATGTGTTAAGAATCAGCTGTTAAAATATCAGCTCGATCCAACGGTTAACAAAGTAGGAACCTTCCTTTTATGAAAAGTGTGCAGTGTAGAAAAAAAAGTAGCGCCACATCAATCAAACACATTCATACCAGAACGAAAATAAGTACACTGTGTTTCAAAGAAAAGGAGTTCTAGCTTCCCTTACCTGGACAGAGGATAGCAAATACCACGAGCACACTACGAAAGAGCACCATAGCTCCAGGAACAACTTGGTGAGGTGGAACCGAAGTGGAGTTCAACTAGCTTGATGAAGAACGGGGCCAAACCCTAGCAGAAGGTGGTTGCAGTTCTAAGAGAGGGGGAAGAAGTTGCTTTTTTGAAAAAATGAGTGGAATGAGATGGTTAGGGCAGTTTAGGGTGGACACCCTATGGGTCAGCCCTTAGACCCAACAGATGGGACTAGGCTCTTTAAATTTTAGGGGAGAAAAAAAGGGTTTTACAATCAACCAATATCCACTAAAAAAATCAAGATATTTTGTTATCACTAATAATTATTTAATATTTAAATGAGTTTTTACATTTAATAATAATTGAAATATTTTATCTAAACCAAAAAATTATAATTCCCTAAATTCAAATTAATTTATTGAAAAAAAAATCATTTAAACATAAAAAAATTAAAATAATGTTAAAGTAAATTTAATATATTTAAATAACTTGAAAATTACGAAATTTTTAATCCAAACAATCCAACAATAAGTTAGAAAAAAGACAATGGAACTTGAAAATTTTCGTATCACCTTTCTTAGTATACTCTTCAAGAGTGGCACTATCAACTTTTTTATAAAATAATTATAATAATGTCAACACTTTTAAGAGTATTATATACAAACGCTTAATTTTTTTTCAAATTTGTTAATATTGAAGAGAATAATCACATTGAAAATATGGAAAAGGTAAATAGTTGAGTCATAATAATCAACTCGGGTCAAAGTAGAGATTCCTTTTATATTTGTTTCATTAACACTTAATGTATTTAAAGTTGTAGGGTAGACCTACAACCTCGTTAAGAAATTGGTTTAGGACAAAAGTAGTAGTTAACTTATTTTTCTTATGAACTAATTATCATTCAATTTTCTACCAAAATCCCTTTTAGCTTAAGTTGTTATTTAGATGTTTTTTTTAAAGCTGTTGTACATTACTTGGTCCTAAATTTATCATAAAACATTATTTGACATAATTGAATAAGATAAAGCTATTCAAGCGTGAATTTTGATACTTTGGGTTGGGTTCCCAATCATTTTACTACAAATATTTAACATAGTTAAGCTTATTTTGTCTCACTATTTAACATACTATTTAATATAAGTGAAGATGTGTTTTTTTAGGTTAAGAAAGATGTTTATTTTTGCAACCTTTGGAAGAGAGAAAAGTTGTTGGCCTATCCATCGAGCCGCATCAATAAAATTATGATTTTCATTTTTATCATTGTTGGATCTGGCATTAACTTTGATAGAAGGTTTGCAAAATAGGGTTCTTCATTTTGATCATTGAGATTGTCAATTGCAAATTTGTGGTAAGATAGATTAGTCTCGCTCTGTTGCTCTTTTTTATGTTTCTCTTTCTTTTTTTATTCTTATTTGAGAGCATTATTGTTTTCATGTATTAGTTGGTTATAAGCACTCGTTTATGCTTTTTTATTTGACTCTTTTGTACTTATATTTGATCTTAATTTACTGGTGTGTACCCATGGGTTTTTATTTCTCACTGAGTCACTAAGAGAGTTTTCCCACATTAAAATTATTGGTATTCTCTCTTTGTGATTATTATTGCCTTTTTTATCTATTATTTTTGCTCTTCATAGATTCTTTCAAGTTTGGGGGAATTATTTTTGCTGATACTTTGGTATTTTTAGTTGCTATTTTGTTATTTCCTCAAACATATTGGCATTAGGTTTGATGCTACATTTACTTGCTTGAATGATGAAGGAAGATACAAAGATGATTACTTTAAATGGTACAAATTATCATTTCTGGAAGGCCAGATGAAAGACATGTGCAAAAAGGACATTCTAAAACAGGATATTAAATCGATTATGCGAAAACCATATAAAAAAAACGCGGTGGCAAACTTGTAAATACTAGGAAGCATATAAGATCGGTTGAATTTTTAATCGATCTAATATATAAATTTTAAATCGGTTATGTATATAACCGATCTAATACTCTTCGCAGATTTAACAAAAACGTGAAAACCCTATTCATTGTCACAATAACTTCTCCGCTTTCTTTTCTTCCTCGTTGCTCACCACTAGACCTTATCACCACTGCTCCGCTCCACTGCTCGCGCCTCTGCCGCTGCTCGCTCGCCTCCGCCACTGCTCACGTCTCACTGCTGCTCGCTCGCCTCTGCTTGCTTCTCGCTCGCCTCCGCTTGCTGCTCGCTCGCCTCAGCTGATACGTCTCGCGTCGCACCTCCACCGCTGCTCGCGTCGCGCCTCCGCCGCTGCTCGCATCGCGCCTCCGTCGTTGCTCGCGTCGCGCCTCCACCGCTGCTCACTCGCCTCCGCTTGCTGCTCGCTCGCCTCCACTGCTCACGTCTCGCGTCGCGCCTCCGCCGCTGCTCGCGCCTCTGCCCTATTTATCTATTTTTTTTTCTTGATTTGGGTTTATTCCAAGGATGATTAGGGGTAGGTTAAGGGCCTGTTGAGACTATATAGAGATGCTCAGATGAATATTTAATTTTTTTTAATGATTTACTTTTTAGTGTTCATTTTGATTTGGGAATGGAAATTTGAAATTTTGTGGAGATGTTTTCTTTTTTGGTGTAATTTGTATCGATTATTTGTCTTTAATTGTTGTGTATGCATATTGAATTTCAGTCATTTAAGTTGAGACAAGGAGTGTGAGTGCACGTCTGATTTTTCTTCCCAGTTTAAAGTATTAGATTGGTTGTTTTAGAACTGATCTAATATCTCTTATACATATTACATCGTTGTATATTAGATCGGTTACGGAACCGATTTAATATGCGTTCCAGAACTGATCTAAAATATATATTTTACACTAGTGATGTTGTTTGTGAAGAAATCAAATCTTCTTGTCTTTGCTACACAAAATTTGGATTCTATGCCTAATGAAGAATGGGACTTTGAGCACCAACATGTGTGTGATTTTAGTTAGCAATATGTAAAAGACAATGTTTATAATTATTAGAGCTGTCAAAACGGGTAACCCGACTCGACCTACCACAGGTTGATGATTTAGTGAGCCAACCTAACCCGGTTCACTTTTTAGCGAGCCAAAAAAATTCGAACCTGGCCCGACCCACCACGGGTTGGCGGGTTAAACGGGTTGGCTCACGGGTTCACTTAATTAAAAAAAATTATTTATTTTTTCAGTCAAAACTAAATTGTAATTGTAATTAAAATCTAAATAAACTTTAATACAATCCAAATACAAACCAAAATAAAAAAAATACAAATTATTTATGTTTTGGATAAAAAACAACCTAACATGACCCAAATGTAAAGCCCAACTTAATAAAAATAAATTAAAAACACATGTGTGACCCTTTTATGTACGGGTTGGTGAGCCAACCCGGCTCACTACTAGTTCAACCCGGATGAGCCGGGTTCTAAATGAGCCGGGTCAAAAATCAACCCGTATTGAAATTTGTAAAAAAATTTCAACCCAACCCGACCCAAACCCGTGGTGAGTCGGGTTGGCTCGCGAGTTCCAACCCATTTTGAAAGCTCTAATAATCATATTGTTAAGGAGAAACATGCTACAACTTAGTGAACAAGATTGAGTCTTTGTATGCTTCTAATAATAAATTATATTTGTTGAATTGCTTGATGAATTTGTGGTACATGGAGAGTTCTTCCATTTTAGATTATTTAAATGAGTTTCAAGGGCTCCTAGATCAATTGTCAAGAATGTGTATCAATTTTGATGATGAAGTTTTGGGATTATGTCTACTGAATTACTCTACTAGAGTCTTGGAAGATATTTTGGGTTCAATTACCAACTCAACCCCTATAATGGCATTATTTCTTTCTAGATAACAAAGAGTGGTTCTCTTAATGAAGAGATGTGATAAGGAAGGCATAAGGTTTTTCATCTCAGTCTAAGGTGCTTGTTAAAAAAAAATGGGGAGAGAAGTTAGAAAAAGAAACCAAAGGAGGTAAAGAAAAAAGCAAGAGCAAGTCCAAGTCAAGATATAAGAATGTGGAGTGTTATTATTGTATAAAATTGAGCACATTCAAAAATATTATTTTAAGAGGAAAAGGAGAATAAAGACAAGAAGGGTAAGCAAATAGAGAATGATCATGATGATGATGATCATGTTACTTGATCACAACATTTTGGTTACACAAAATATTGATCAAAATTTAACAAATTAACTAAACTTAATGCAATATTGTTGGTCTCTTGGCAAGCATACCAAAAGTCAAGTGTAGTATAATGATTTAAAGTAGGAGTGTCGTACCCATAAGAAACGGATTCAGTTAAAATAAATAATTATCTCGATCAGCATATATATACAAAAATTTTAATTTGATAAATCATTGGTAGTTAAACTAATTTGCATAAACAGAATACAATAAAAGCAGAAAAATAGATAAAAGACTAATAAGAAAAACTGGGATTGAATTTCATCTATCTCCCTTGTCTGTAATCTGGATGAATATAATACATAACATATTAAAATACCAATATTGATGCACACTCAAAAATCATTTATATCGATCCCTCGCGTATAAAATTCATAAGATTAGTTCCCTGAATATTGATTCCTCACATATTCAGCAAACTATCCAGCATTACAGTCGAGTGTTAAAAGCAATTGATATATTGAGATCTATTACTAGCATCAAAATATATCAAGTATTATTGTTCAAATCAGATTTTCAGAAATACTTTCCAGTCAGATCTAAAAATCAATATCAAAACATCTATTGATCAGATAGAATCAAGCACTAAGAACAGAACAATAATACCAATATTGAGTAAAATAGAAATGTTATATATAAATATCACCAGATTACATCAAAGTTTGAGTAGATTACATTCAATCCCAAAGGAGAAGATTAGCCACTCATGGTAGCTATCAAATCCTAAGAACTAAGAAGAAGAAGAAGAAAATATGAACGGTGTTTGCTCGTGGTTGCAGCTCTGCAGCAAGTCTGTATTCTCCAAAATCCCAGCTAATTTTCACTTTCTGATTCACGATGTATTTATACTCCACGAAGATCTCGCTCAAGCTACCTGAGTCTCGCTTGAGCGAGACAGAATACTTCAAGCTAAAGGAAGGCTCTCGCTTGGGCGAGAAGTGCTGAAGCAAAGATCTCGCTTAGGCGAGCAAGAGTACTTCGAGCTGAAAAAAGGGTCTCGCTTAGGCGAGATTGGCAGCATCAGATCTCGCTTAGGCGAGATTGGCATCATCAGATCTCGCTTAGGCAAGAATGGCGGTAAGAGATGGTCTCCACTACAGAAGCTCTCGCTTAGGCGAGGTCCTTCTTCGCTTAGGCGAGATTGGCGGCAGTGGCTTTAGCTTGAGCGAGCTTGTTTTGGTTTGAGCGACCTTGACAACATTTCTTCCCTATTTTCTCTATTTCTTGCTTTCTCCTTTGCTCCTCTTAAGTTATTTCCTCTCTCTACTCTATTGTACCTGAAATTTACACAAAACAGGGATCAAGTGACTTCTTTTCAACAAAAACTTGGAAGCTCATTCTTTTCTAGATTTAGGGAGAATCAATCATGATATAAACACAAATTACAAATAGAAGTGCCAACATTTCATATGAAAATTACTCATTTTTTGGCACTTATCAACTCCCCCAACCTAGCATCTTGCTTGTCCTCAAGCAAAGTAATATGATGTAACAACCCATCAAAACTCAAATTCTGAAATTGGTTATTGAGAAATCATTTTCACAGTTTCTTACCACACAACTTTTGCTTTCCAAACCACAGATTTGAAATCAGAAGCAAATGGTGAATCCAATTATCAAACAACAGTAGGATAAGAGTGCAACCAATTTTTCAGGAAAACTAATTGTAAGAACAAGTGATTCTAACTAAGGAAATTCTCTCTTAAATCTCACAGGCATGTGTCTCTCTCATTTTTCACTGAATTTGAATAAACCAAAATTGCTAGTCATTTTCAATCCAACCATAAACACACAATCAACATGGATCTTAAGGTCTTTTCAAGGTTGTAATGAGGCTAGGCTTTCAAGAATAATGGGTTTTCAAGATCACAAAAGCAAAACTTAGAAAAGAGAGCATAGCTACAATTCAAACCCAATTTTAATTCTACTCTCCATTCCTCACAATTCAGACCTCAATACACCAAGTTTCTTTTTCATTCATAATTCACTCTTATCTCTTTTTGTTCTTTTCTTTTCTTTCCTTTCTTTTTTAGTAAATATATACATTCCTACTCAATACTAAAGAGTGAATTATGATACTCATCCCTTTTCTTCCTTGAGTGCAATTCTACCAACCAATTACCCTTACAGTTGAATAAAATGCACCTATGCTCTCTATCCCTAAGTGTGCAAAGGGAAAGGATAGTAATTCAAGTTAAGGTTAAGGTGCATAATTCAAACAATTAGGCTCAAATGGGCTATCAACAAAGGATGATTATTTACAGGTTGGCTATTTGGCACTGAGTTATAAATTCAACAAAATTGCCTTAATCATTTCCATGCTTCAAATGTGATGTTATCAAATGAAAACTCAAGCAATATCAATTTGTCAACAAACAGTGGAAACACTCAAACTGTTTAAGGATTCACACACTCACTGGGTTTTCTGGTTTATTTCCTTGGTATCTCACTTGTTGTTACAACTGATTATCTTGACTAACTATGCAGCACTAATATCCTAATTTTGTTTAATTATGAATTCAACCAAAATTTCCCTTTTTCACCTCTGTGTTCAGTTCACTCAGTTGTTCTAGACTCAGGATACTTACTGAAATCAGATTTCTCTTTAACCAACTTCCTCAAGAAAGATTTTCAAAATGATTCCCAAAAAATTTTAGCTGTCTCTAAGTATTATGCACAAAATACTAAGCCAAAAGGTAAAGTTAAACAGTTAATTAACTAGATAATATAACATTCTAGCCAAAACAACTAAAGCAAAATAGTAGTAATTACATAAATACTGCAGAATACTAAAAGAAAAAGAACAATGAAACCGTATTTATAGAGTTTGAAGGGTGGAATGGTGCTGTGAATCAATCTCCTCCAAAATCAATCTCATCCTCAATGTCTGCTCCATCTGCGTCAGCAGCTCCTGATGGTCCCTCACCTGCATCAGGTCCACCTCCCCCTGGGAAAATAGGACTGTCCCCAGGCCACTGTAGATAAGTGAAGAATTCTGGTGGAGTCATGCCTGGGTATGGTCCGCGGACATTCTGATAGAGGTACTCCTGAAGGTGGAGTTGTCCTCTATGAATGGAAGCATTTTGCTGGTGAGTGTGCTCCATCTGCAACCTCAGATATCTCATCTGCTCAAGCAACTCATTATTCATGTTGAGTTGAGGTTGCTGTGTGGGCCCTGTTTGTTGTTCTTCCATTGCTGGTTGGTCTTCAGCTGGTTGGTCTTCAGCTTGTTGATCCAGCTGGGGCTCTTCTAGCTGCTCCAAGTCCTCTGGGTGGGTACAAAAGTGTTCAATGAATTTCTTGGTAATTGAAGGTCGTATCTTTTCAGTTAGTTCTACCTCCACCCCTTGTTCTTGGCAAAGAGCTGTGATCAAAGCCGGAAAACCCAAAGCACCTTTTGCCTTGTCATTCCTAGTGTTGACTTCGTATCTCACAAATTTGTGGATTTCTTCAGAGATAATTGTGGCGACGTCAACAGTCAGATCCTCCCTCATTATGCAATAAAGGAGATGACATCTAGGGAC
>Ga0214543_1011739_pt1 | contig 12091 bp, 1 predicted proteins | sample CNSS2metaG_FD_160094 | JGI IMG/M metagenome (GOLD analysis project Ga0214543, IMG submission 160094) | Root nodule microbial communities from cowpea collected in UCLA plant growth center, Los Angeles, California, USA - CNSS2 | ecosystem: Host-associated > Plants > Roots > Nodule | place: USA...
ATTATAATTGATATTTTTAACAAAATTAAGTTTATTTAAATGTATATTTTGCATTGAACTTTATTTAAATATTGTTTCAAATATTTATATATCAATAATTTATAGACAAATGTTAGAATTGTTATAAGAAAATTTTAAAATTTTATATTTAAATTTATAAAGTCTTTATTTTTAAAGCAACTCTAACATTTATCTATAAATTATAGATATATAAATATTTAAAAAAAATTAAATAAATATCAGTGCAAAATATATATTACCAAATGAAATTTGTCACTAAACATTATCTACCAAGGTTTTTCTTACCAAATGAATTGATTTCTAAATTAGTCTCTAATTAATTAGTGACAAATTAACATTTTATTCATAATAGTAACTATTTTAGTAACCAGTAATATTTTATTTTTCAAATCAGTATCTAAATTAGTCATTATAGTAACTAACAACTTGTGGGCACTAAAATTGGTTGTTAATGAGATTTTCTTGTGGAGTTGTATTATTCGCTTTAGAGCGAGGAGCTTTGCCCGAATTTGTCCTTAAAAGACGTCTCGGAGGATGGATTGAGAAGGAATATTATTGAAATTTTTATATATTTTTCTTAAAAACAAATTATAGTTTTGAAATTGTATTTGATATGAAACTCATCTTAAATAAGTTTTTTTAATTTTATCTTTTTCCCTATATATTTGCATATTTGAGAACGTTTTTCTTATAATAAATTTCAAAGAGTTAATATAAAACATTTTGCCTATAATTCAAAAGAATTCATATGAAACTTCACACCTATAATTCTTTAAATCTTAAGAAATGATTATCTAATTCAACAGTTGAATTTCTAGTATCATGCTTGAAAATAGGTGAAGAAGTAAATTTGTATTATTTTTTATCTTAAAGGGTATCTTCCCTTTTATCACTTAAAAAAATGAATCTATTTTTTTTTCATCAATATACCTATTTAAAAAAAATTAAACTAAAAAATAATTTATCAAAATTTAATAAAAAATTAAGAGACGTAATTACTAAAAAAATGATAATCAAGTCATATTTAAGAAATGGTTATGAGAAAACATATAGTATTTAACTTTTCTTTTTATATTCATAAAAATTAAATATACAAAAAACTCATAAGATGAATAAATAAATAAATAAATATCAAACTAATATTTTTTTTATCAAGAGTAAGGAGAGGGTTATTCTTTTTATCTTGAAAGAGAACAGATGAGAACTAAGAGAATGAATTCATGTCTAACTTTCTATTTCTTTTTTTAAATAAAGAACAAAAAAAGATATGCAAGAATAATAAATGAATACAATACAGAAGAAACTTTAGATGAAAAAAAACAAAAAAATACCTCAATAAATTTTATTATTTTTTATTATGTTTAATTTTTAATTTTATTATTTATTAATATTAAAATTATTTTTATAAAAAAAGGAAAAATTAATCTAAAAAATTAAAAAAAAAAAATCTTGGAGGCCACGACCCTGGGGACCTTCTGCTTCCAACTATTGACAAGTCTTTGGTTCTTTTTTGGTTTGCTTTAATGAGAATTTTCAATTCCCACATTTATTGTTTTACGTAATGATCCTTCCCGAATGATGGAACTTGATCAAAAATTTTAGGGAGCCAAATTATATTTGTTATATATAAATTATTTTTTTTTAATTAAAAAATTAATTTTTTACATAACTTTTTATTCAAAATAAGCACTCATGACAATATAATCCAAACAATATAACAATTATATAATCCAAATAATATAAAGCATGATTTTATGATCTCTAACAGATAGAGATATGTCTAGAGCATAGAAAAGTTACATACAAGAGGAAAACAAATTGCTTTAAAAAAAGAAGGGAAAAAATAAACTTACTCAAAAGTAGAAATTGTTCAATCCAAAATATTTATTAACTCTTTAATTTTGTCATAGTACAATTTGATTTTGAAAATGATAAAGAAATGATGGTGAAAATTTAGATCGAAATAAAATGAAAAAGAAAAAAAGACGGAAGCACGGAAGAGAAAAACTAAATAAAAAAATATAAAAAATTATAATAGAAAAAAAAACATGATTTTTAAATTTAAGAAAAATAATTTAAACTAAATTAATATAAATAAAGTAATAATATATAAATATATATTTTTTTAAATATATAAAAAAATAAAATAAAAAAAATTAATTAATATAAATAAAATAATAATATATAAATATTATTTTTTAAATAAAAAAGAAAAAAAGAAAAAAAATGGTTGGGGGAGCCGTGGCTCCCCTCCGTCCTAACGTTGTTCCGCCCCTGCTTCCAGTAATTGACAAGTCTTTTTATTTGTTTCGTGGAATGTGATATATCAACCGATACTTCAATTTGAATCACGTATATGTGTTTGACATGTATCGCGTTCAATACTTTAGGATATTTTATCAATACTTATCAATGAAGTATTTAATTTATAAAGTCATAGTATACTACAAAAAAGTATTTGAAATAGTAAGCAAATTTAGTGACAAAAAATAATTAGTCATTATATAGTGACCAAATTGACAACTAAAATAGTTTAAAAAAAATTATAATTGGTTTTTAAATTGATATTTAGAATAGTTTCAATTATGAATTAGTTTCTAAATTCGTCACTAAAATTAGCTATTAGGTTTTGACTATAAAAATAATTGGTCTCTAATTAGGAAATTTGGATTCACACAATAACCATCATATAATTCTTATATATTTTTAAGAATTATTATACATTTTTTAATATATATCACGTATCGTATCTTATTATTTTAAAAATAAATGTATCGATGTATCAAATACGTGTCGATATACGTATGATATATGTGCATCATAAGATACGATCAATACACTCCATAAAAAAATTCCACTCTGGAATGGGATTGCTCAACTCTTTTCTAAGTTTCTTTATTTACTTAAATGATACTGTCTAAATAAAATAATGTTCACATAAAATAGTATAATAAAAATCATATGAAATTGAATATAACTAACAATTGAAAACAAAATATTAGATTTTTTTTTATAATGACTTTTGTAATTCACTTTTATTAAGATTTTATTGTATTGTAATTTGTTTATCTGAAATATAGTTCAAACACTACACTAAAAAAATATCTAACACTTAAGTCATAATCGTTAGTTAAAAAATCACATTCCATTTATTTTAGATACTAAATTATTGAAACAAAATTTTAAGTCAAGATACAAATTCCTTGATAATTGTATTAGCTTTTAAACATGATAGAAATAAATTTGATAGATAGTTGTACTAGCTTTTAAAAATGATAAAAATAAATTTGATAGAGTTAATTTAATTTTTTATATCAATTTTATACTCAAAGAAATAAAATGGTGGTATCTGAGTAAGATTTATGTTTCTTCAATTGACATATATAGGATGTTGTGAGTAACGTTGTGCTTCATTCATTATTTTTAATAGTATGTGAATGTTTGCACCCTAGACTCTATTCAACCTACCAAACACAACTACCACGCAATTCTCAAATCATTAAAACAAGCTAAGTTTCATATTATACTTCTAATGCAAACCCCGTTTTATTTCTGTGTTTTAACTATATAATATACATGAATTCTTTTATCTTTTATTTTTGAAAATGTATTTGCTAAGAGAAACTATTTGAGATAGGAGAGTAACAAATATTGTTGTGCTTATTAAAAAAGGAATTTTTCCGACAAAAAAAAAGTTATTATTGGATTATTTATTTTTACATAACTTAACATTAATTTATGAATTAATATAAAACTGTAAGAAAAAGACAAATTTTAATATATATATATATATATATATATATATATATATATATATATATATATATAGATATATATGATATGTGTTTTGATTGAAAAATTAACACAAAATTATTTTTGTTTTCATAATCTAACAGATAATTCTGGTAAAGATTTTCTGTTTGAGAGTGTATGTGATGGTATTAAAGTAATAAAAGGCTAATTTTAACCAATAATAATATGAATATGATTTTGTCTTCTCTCATATCTTGACTTGACTCTTCTTTTGGTAGGCTTGTACTATACGTACTTAGGATCTAAACTTGAGTTTTGAACTTACATATGTGGTTGTGTTGTATTTCGTTTTCTGTAATGCGATGACCCAATTTTCAAAGTCTTCTTGATTTTGTTTTACTGTACAATTCCCACATTTATTGTTTGACGTGATATTGATCGAGTCTTCTTCTCCAAGTTTTTTTTACTTACATGAAACTATTTAGATAGAATCATGTTTACATAAAATAGTATAAACATTTGTTTTTAATCTTTTTGTTATACAAATCTATCTATTATGTTGTTTAGTTTATATAAGAATCTCAGTGTAAAATCAGGACATGTATAAAGGTTGAGACATCAGGATATGTATAAAGGTTGAGACATCCCTAAAGTATATATATATATATATATATATATATATATATATATATATATATATATATGTGTATATATATATATATATATGTATATATATACACATATATACACATATATATATATATATATTGTCGATAAAAAAAGTATAAACATAATTAAAAAATTTTAGGGTTAAAATTGTTTTTTGTCCATCAACTTATAGTAAAATTTGGAATTAATTTCTCTTAAAAAAATTGAAGTAATTTAGTCTCTCAATTTTGTGAATGGATGAATTTAGTCTTTTTAACCAATTTTTATTAAGTTTATTTGACATTTTATCATAGTATTTTAATTTGTTTATACTGTTTGACACATTTTTGCTTTAATATTAGTCGAGAAATATATTTGAAACGTCAAATAAGTTTAATAAAATTTGGTTCAAATGACTAAATTCACACATTTCTAAATATGAGAAACTGAATTAGTTCAAGATTTCCAAAAAGAACTAATTCCAATTCTCACTAAAATTGAAGGACAAAAATATGTTTAACACAAAATTCTAATATTAAATTTTCTTATAACACAAGATGAAGATCCTAATCTCAAAATGTGAGAATAATACAAATTCAAAGGGCTTTAGTATGGTCATACACTCTTGTCACGACAATCAGCACTAAGTCTCAACACAACCTAAAAAATTCTTCCTTTACACAACCACATTTACTATCGCATAGAGTCTCAACACTTTCTTGAATATGTAAATGAGACACGAAATCAATTGACACAAGAGATTTAATATTTTCTCTAATTCAAAACTTTGTAAGATTATGAACTTTCATTCTTATATAGTAATATATGTTTTTATTCCTTGATAACAAATAATATATAGATATTGAGTTGCTAACATTATTTGAGATGTCAAAATTTAAAGTAGTACGAATAAAGATGTCAGGGTGGATAAGATACATATAGTAGTTCTCTCGTATCCTATTTATTGGATAAATATTCATCTCATACCCGTTCTTATATTGGTACGAGTATCTGTTATGCAGATACTCGCATATTTTTCTAATATCTATGGATATCCAAGAGTACCCGCAGATATTTACAATAAAATAAAATAAAATATTTAACAATATATTTTAACAATAAATTTAAATAAAATACAATACATAATATTCATAAATTTTAAACAAAGTCTAAATAATTCATTTAAATCGTGTTGAATAACCATTTATAAAGAAATGAATTCTTTTTTAAAATTAATTAATAAAAAATAACCTATTCAAGACTAATGTGTTAATATTTTAATCATATACTTTTAATTTAAATTATAATATAACATATACCGTTATCTATAAATACAAATACTAAATATTCATACCTATCTTTTATTTATATATATATATATATATATATATATATATATATATTATTTGTACGTATCTATTTGTAATATTCATTTATTTCCTATTTGTTACCGGAATATAAACTTATTTGGATTTGTAAAACATAGCTAGCTTTTCTAAGTTATGAAGCATAAAAGAAGTTATCTTTTAAGTATTATTGTACTTTAGATTTATTTGAAAAGTAAAGAAACACTATAATGAGATTTGGTAACTGACTTTTCAAAGTCTTTTTGTTTTGTTTTGTTTTGGAGAAGTGGTGTGGAAGGGACCATCTCACAATACAATTTCCACGCTTACTGTTACGTCATTATGCTTCCAGGCTTTTTACAAGTCTTTTCCAACTCTTTTTGTTTCTTTCGTGGAATGTCATATAAATGCATTGCTCAAGTCTTTTCCTTTTCTTTTTATTTACTTATATGATCTATCTAAATAAAATCATGTTCACGTAAAATACCAAAGTATTAAAAATCATATGAAGTTGAATCTCACTAATAACTGAAAAAAAAATATTAAATTTTATTATTTTTTAGAGACTTGTGTATCTTTTCATTAAGATTTTTATGCTATTTGTAAATTGTTTTTCAACATTACAGTAAAAAATTATATCTAAAATTTAGTTCAGACATTACAGTAAGAAAATATCTAAAACTTAAGTGACAATCGTTCATTATTTAAAAAATATATTCTTTTTTTTATTTTAGACTCGGTAAATTACAGAAATAAAGTTTTAAGTCAAGATAAAAATTCCTAGAATTGAATTAGCTTTTAAACATTATAAAAGTTTATGATAAATTCTAGCTTTTGATTCTGGCTTTTATTGAAGACTACACTACCGCCTTTTAACACAAAACTTTGGCTCAATAGTTATAATTATTTTTTATATGTCATTCAAATTTTTAACACAAAACTTTTGATTCTGGCTTTTATTGAACACTACACTCAATTAAAACTTAGGATTAAATATGTTTTTGGTCCTTCAATTTTTTTAGTGAAAATTGAAATTAGTCCTTTTTAGAAACATTGAACCAATTTAGTCTCTGATCTTTAAAAATGTGTGAATTTAGTCATTTAAATCAAATTTTTTCAAGTTTATTTGATGTTTCAAACGCATTTCTCAACTAATATTGAAGCGAAAATGTGTGAAACGGTATAAACAAACTAAAATACTATAATGAACTGTGTTTGAAATGTCAATAAATTTAATAAAATTTTGTTAAAATGACTAAATCCACACATTTATTTAGTTGAGAAATTAAATTGATTCAAGGTTTCTAGGAAGACACTAATTTTAATTTTTACTAAAAATTTAAGAATAAAAAATATATTTAATCTTAAAAATTAATATAATTAAAAAAAAAAATTAGCCACAAATTTTGGATACAGATGAAACATTTATTTTGCCTATATAATTTCATTTCAATTATCTTCATATCCCCGTACCTTATTATTTAAGTTTTAAAGGTTAAAATTTTATTAATTTCTAATTCTACTAAAGACCGATAATCGTACCCGTCAAACCCAATGTGGCGGTAAAGAAGATGTTATTCCGGTGCTAAAAGAAGATATGTTTTTATTAATGTGCTTTATGGGGGATAGAAAATCCTTTTAGTTTTTGTTTTAAGTTTAAGGATTTATATTAGATAAATTTAATTTAATTATGTATTGAAAGGATGATGAATTTTGTAAACTTAAAATTTGATTAAGTATTGACCGGAATTAATTTTATTTTCTTTATTATCTGTGTCACGATTTCATGATCTTGATTTATGATTATATGAACCAATGACAACCCTAAGCATAATTTTAATTTTAACTAACTTGTGTGTTTGCTTTGGTCTTACAAGTCAACATCAAGACAAATATACATTGTTAGAAATTTTGTGGAGGATAACAAAATGACTCATCGCGGATGACCCAATTTTCAAAGTCTTCTTGATTTTGTTTCACTGTACAATTCCCACATTTATTGTTTTACGTGATGATTACTCCAGTCTTCTCCAAGTTTGTTACTTACATGAAACTATTTAAATAGAATCATGTTCACGTAAAATACTTAAACATAATAAAAATCATATGAAACTGAATCTCAACAATTGACAAAAATTCTAATATTAGATTTTCTTAATTTTTTAATGACTTGTGTAATTCACTTTTATTAATTAAGATTCGGAAGTTATCCTAATTTGTTTTTCAACGTTACACTCAAAAATCATATCTAAAACATAGTTCAAACATTACACTACAAAATTACCTAAAACTTAAGTCATAATCCTTAACTATAAATATATATATATATATTATTTATTTTAGATACATTAAAAGACTGAAATAAATTTTGAAGTTAAGATACAGATTCCTAGGTAGTTTGTATTAGCTTTTAAACAGGATAAAAATAAAATTGATAGAGTTAATATAATTTTTTATATCATTTATACACTAAAAAGATTTTAAAAAATAGAATAGAAATATATACGCAAATATAAAAATCCATATTTAAATGGTTCAAATATAAAAAGTAATGAAAGAACAGGAAAACAATAACTATGGTAAAAAGTTTGGTTGATATTAATAACACTTAAGCAAAAGTAATTAATATAGCAAAATTTTAAGTTGTAAAATATGAAATAGAAATAACAATTGTTTAGCTCTGGAAAAGTTGTAACGGTGTTGCTAAATAATTTTTGTAATTTTGTATTTTATAGATTGAATTATTTTAGAATAGTTGCAAGGATTGAATTGTGTGTTAAAAAATGGTGTAAAATATCATTGTTGTTTTTCTAAGTACGAATTCAAGAAAAGAATGCCAGCCGCAGTAGTTCTCAGTTTGGTGATTTATGAACAGTGGATAGATATAATGTTTAATGAATAATGATATTTTAAATTATATTTTTTATTATTTTTAACTCAAGTCAATCATTCTTATCACATCACAATACTAAAATGTAATGAGGTAAAAGTGAATAAAAAAACGGATCAAAAATATCATTTTTCATGATTTATATATATATGGTTATGGAGAGTGCTTTAGTCATCGATACCAATCCAGTTTGAATACTCACTACTGCATTTTATTCATCACTCCTTTGTCATGATAACACCCACAACGATGTCAATGAAGAATCCAGTTCGATTAGGATTCATGATGTTTATGTTGTGTGTGGTGTCGCAGGTTGTTCACGGTGAACAGAAAATCAGATGCATTCCAGAGGAGAGGGAAGCACTGCTTCAATTCAAGGCTGCCATTGTTGATGACTACGCCATGCTCTCATCTTGGACCACTCCTCACTGCTGCCAATGGGAGGGGATTCGCTGCACCAACCTCACCGATCATATTATAGGCCTCCACCTTCCCGGTGGGTTTCCTGACGAATATGATTATGAATTTAAATATATGAGCGGAGAGATCCACAAGTCGTTGATGGAGTTGCCACAATTACAATATTTGAACCTCAGTTTCAATTATTTTCCAGACACTAATGGAATCCCAGAGTTTCTTGGTTCTCTCAAAAACTTGAAATACCTTGATCTGTCGTTTTGTGATTTTGGTGGAGAAATTCCAAGGCAGATAGGCTCTCTTTCTCATTTGAAATACTTAAATCTTGCTCATAATTCTCTGAACGGTTCAATCCCTCATCAGCTTGGAAATCTCTCCCAGTTACAGTGTCTTGATCTTTCCTACAATTATTTCGAAGGAAATATACCATCTCAACTTGGAAATCTCTCCCAATTGCATGAGCTCTATCTTAGAGGAGGATATGATATTAACTTAGCTCACGAAGGTAAGTGGCTCTCAAATCTCTTTTCTTTAACCCATCTTTACTTGAGCTATGTATCAAATCTTAATCATGCTCATAGTTGGTTGCAAGAGATTGCGAAGCTACCTGAACTAAGAGAACTGAGTTTAGTTGGTTGTAGCCTTTCCGATCATTTCATTCTCTTATCCAAGCCTTCTAAGTTGAATTTCTCTACTTCCCTCTCTGTCCTTGATCTTTCTCATAACACCTTCACGTCACCAATGGTATTCCAGTGGGTGTCAAACATCACTTCCAACCTTGTTCAGCTTGATCTTAGTTATAACCTCTTGAAGGGTTCCATATCAAGTGATTTTGTCATGGTCATGAATTCGCTTAGGCACCTTGACCTCTCCTTTAATTCTTTCAAGGACAAGGATTTTAAATCCTTCATGAATTCATGCACCTTACATTCTTTAAACATGGCTGCAAACAATTTGACTGAAGACCTCTCATCCATTCTCAGTAATTTGTCCGGTGGTTGCGTTAGACACTCACTACAAGAATTTGATTTGTCACAAAATCAAATTACTGGCAATTTGCTTATGCTTTCAGGGTTTTCATTTCTAAAAGAATTGTTTCTCAATCAAAATAATTTAAGTGGAGAGATACCTCAAGACATCATGTTACCGCCTAACTTGGAGTCTCTCTCAATTATGGGAAACTCTTTTGAAGGTGGAATCCCAAAATCATTTGGGAATGCATGTGCTTTGCACTCATTGGATATATCTTATAATAGCTTGAGTAAAGAGTTTTCAATGATAATTAAGAACTTATCTGGATGTGCTAGAAACTCATTACAAGAGTTGAGTTTGGGAGGAAATAAGATCAATGGTACCCTTCCTGACCTTTCAATTTTTTTAACTCTAAACGGATTGGATCTTAGTGAAAATCAATTAAGTGGAAAAATATCTGAAGGAAGCAAATTGCCATCTTCGTTGGAGTATTTGTCTACCCAATCCAATAAATTTGAAGGTGGAATCCCAAAATCATTTGGAAATGTATGTGCTTTACGTTCACTGGATATGTCAGATAATAGCTTGAGTGAAGAGTTTCCAAGGATAATCCATCATTTGTCAGGATGTGCTAGATATTCATTGGAAGAATTAAATCTAAACACGAATATAATTAATGGCACACTATCTGACTTCTCCATATTCACTTCTTTAAAAAGATTAGATGTTGGTGAAAATATGCTAAATGGATGGATTCCTAGAAATATTCAACTTCCACCTCAGTTAGAGATACTCCACATTCATTCAAATTATTTAGAAGGTGTGCTCACTGATTACCATTTTGCTAATGTGTCCAAGTTAAAGGAATTGCATTTATCTGACAATTCATTGGCCTTGGTATTTACCCAAAATTGGGTCCCACCTTTTCAGTTGTTCTCAATAAGATTAAGATCTTGCAAGTTAGGTCCAACTTTTCCCAAATGGCTTAAGACACAAAATAAATTTTATCATATAGACATTTCAAATGCTTCAATATCAGATGTTGTTCCAGAATGGTTTTGGGCTAATTTACAATTACAAGAAATGATGAGTGTGAATATTTCATGCAACAATTTACGAGGTATAATTCCAAATTTTCCACCGAAGTCTATTTTACAACATGTGTCACTTGGATCAAATCAATTTGATGGTCCTATTCCTCAATTTCTACGAAATTCTGGAACCCTTGATTTGTCAAAAAATAAATTCTCGAGTTCTAGTTTGTTTTTATGTTTGAATGGTACAATTGAGACTTATCAATTAGACCTTTCAAATAATAAATTATCTGGACAAATTCCAGATTGTTGGAGTCATTTCAAGTCATTAACTTATTTGGATCTAAGTTATAATAATTTTTCAGGAAAAATTCCTCCTTCAATGGGTTCACTTTTTGATCTTCAAGCATTGTTATTGAGAAACAATAACTTAACAAGTGAAATTCCTTTGTCTTTGAGAAGTTGCACAAAACTAGTAATGTTAGATATGGCAGAAAATAAATTATCAGGACCTTTTCCTGCTTGGATTGGGAGTAATTTAAAAAAGCTGCAATTTTTAAGTGTAAGAAGTAATCATTTCAATGGAACTTTACCGATACAAATTTGCTATCTCAGAAACATTCAACTATTGGATCTCTCAATCAACTACTTATTTGGGAAAATTCCTAAATGTATAAAAAATTTTGTTGCAATGGCTAAAAAGATGTCTTCAGAAAGATACCATTATTATACTTTCCACATAGGGGAAGCTGGAGGCACCCGTTCGTATGAGTTGAATGAAATCTTGATGTGGAAAGGTTCAAAACAAATGTTCATGAACAAAGAGCTATCTCTCTTAAAAGGCATTGATCTCTCGAGCAATCACTTCTCCAAAGAAATTCCTATGGAAATAGAGGATTTATTTGAATTGGTTTCATTGAATTTATCAAGAAACAATTTAATAGGAAAAATTCCTTCAAATATTGGAAAGCTTGCATCACTTGAATTTTTGGATCTTTCAAGAAACAAAC
>Ga0214543_1011744_pt1 | contig 12086 bp, 5 predicted proteins | sample CNSS2metaG_FD_160094 | JGI IMG/M metagenome (GOLD analysis project Ga0214543, IMG submission 160094) | Root nodule microbial communities from cowpea collected in UCLA plant growth center, Los Angeles, California, USA - CNSS2 | ecosystem: Host-associated > Plants > Roots > Nodule | place: USA...
TCAAGATTACTGACTCGTTTAACGTTAATTAACTCGATTGACTGATCGTTTGACCGTGCGACCGATGGCCGCTTGATTGGGTTTGTTATACTGTTTTAATAAGTGAACCATTCATGTACGTTTGACCGACCGACAGACGCATGCGAAGGATTACACAAGTCTAAAGAGATTGATCAACTGATGGTTGGTTCAGTGTTTGTCGTGTTATGGTTAGGTGCTACACGTACTTGTCCGATCGACCGATGTGCCATCACGGGTCCGTGTCGCTCGACCAGGTGTTATCGATGGGCCGATGGGCATGAACATGGTTGGCTTATGACTTATTTGTTTAACCGTTTGACCGATGGTCCTATAGTTTATTCGTGATCCGTTCGACCGATGGTCCTTTAACGATGCTACGTGGCTGGTTGACAGAGCCGATTCGTCGGTGGTTCTGCAAGCCTTACATGTACTAGTTTTTCAACTTTGGCCGATGGGCCTAAGAATTAGATTTGGCTAATTGACCGATGGAACGTACAGTACAATTAAAATACTATTTTAAGGATGAAGCTCCAAGTTCTAAATATCTATATCTATGTATGTGTAAATTGCCATCGCAAGGAAAATATAATTATATCATTAATTGTACACAGATTAACTAATATATACATTATAATATTGTCAATGGTCTTGTTAATTTTTTTAAGTATACAGGTTTAATAATTAAAAGCAAATAGTTTTAATGAAACTATATATGAGAATAAATATTGAATTCAGATGAATTTAAAATATTTTCAATATTTTTATTTTTATTTGTAAATACTTTTAGATAATAATAATAATTTAGCATGCAACTATTTGAATAAATATAGAAGAAACTTATTTAAAAATATCACTAAAGAAAATTCTTAAATAACAATTAATTTTAGAAAAAAAAAATAATTGATACGGTGAGTTATAAACTAGAAGTTAATAGTATCTAAAATAGTTCCATTATAAATTGTTTGTGAATTATACTAAATTGGTAACTTGATTAACAAAAGAATTAGTGTCTAGATTGATCGATCTTTAATTGTTAGAAAGATAAATATATATATATATATATATATATATATATATATATTATTTATAACATGAAATAGAAATTTATGAAAAAAAAACTACAAGGACAAAATACACACACTAAAATCTCCTATATTCTTCATATAGTATACTTAATATGTTCATTTACTTTTCCTAAATGAGAGTTACTTCATTCATATAAATTTGATTTTTTTTTTTCACATATTTTACATAATTTTGAGACACTGATCATAGAATCGAACATGTTGGAAAAGGAAATATCACGAAAGAGAAAGAGAGGAAATGTTACTCTTTTTTTTTCCTTTCAATACCCATTCTTATTTTTGAATTATAAAACTTTTCAATATTTTAATTGTTTTTTAGAAAATATATTCTATTTTCATTTTTAAAGATAAATTTCATTTAAAAGTTTTAAATTTGAAATATTATGCTTTGTTTGAATTCTTATATCCTGTTTTTGAAAAATAAAAAATACTGAATTTTTTTTTCGATTTAATAATTTTTAATAAGAATTCCATAAGCAAGAATATTATATAATTTTTTCAAATAAACTTTTGAATAAGAACATTTTGTATCAACCTATAAGAAGTTGTGTGTGGATAGATAGTGTCTGGTTTACCTCTCATAATTTTTTTTTCTTCCTTACTTTTTAAGCACATTTATGTGCCGCAAATTGAATATTGTGATAAGTTGGAGAATCATTGTAGATATTTGGGGCCAAAAACCTTTTTATTTTATTATTTATCCTTCATTGTACATTTTCTTCATTTCCTTTTTCTTTTCAATTGTTATATTATAAATAATACATATATACTTTTTATGGATTTTAAAATCCAGAACAAGTTAATTTATACATTTCGACTGTAAAAGAAAAATTGAAACATGATTTTCTTATTTTTTGCTCGTACAAATATTAAGAATATAGAAAATTTGAAACATGATTTCCTTATTTTATCCTCATACAAATATTAAGAATTAAAACTATCCTCACTAGAGATATATTGGACTTTTTACACATGTGGGTCAAGGCCATTAATTACAAAAATGGATTAATTGACGAAATATTTACATTGTAGGGAGCAAATCCTGCTGACCCAAAACGATTTCTAGAATGAAGTCATTATATATGGGACTACTTTTTTATTTAATTTATGATGGATTGATATTTGAATTTAGGTCACGTATTCGTATTTGATACATATTGTGTATGATCTTTTATCGATACTTATCAATGAAGTATCAAATTTATAAAGTCATAGTACAATACAATAAAATTTTTTAATAACCAATTTTAGTGAAAAAATAATTAGTTACTATATAGTGACCAAATTAAAAACTAAAATAGTTCAAAACAGTTATAATTGGTCTCTAAATTGATAATTAAAATAGTTTCAGTTATGAATTGGTTTTTAAGTTGGTCACTAACATTAACTACCAGGTTTTGGCTACCAAAATAATTGGTATTTAATTAGTAAATTTGGATTCACATATTAACAATCATATATTTATTTGTTGGTAAGAATTAATTTTTCAATATTTAGATATCACGTATTGTATCTTATTATTTTGAAAGTAAACATATCGACATATCAGATACATGTCATATCCGATATAGATATACGTATCGATCGAGTATCATAGCTTCTAATTGAACCAATATCTCGTGACAATATCCAATCATGACGACTTCAGTTTTGTTGAATTTTTTTTAATATTATTTTTTTTTTTGTATATAGGCGTGGAGGTAAAATAAAGAGAAATATACGAATTGAAATACAAGTAGTCGAGAAATAATAATGTGCGATACTTTTCATAAAACTAGAAACAGCACGACTTATCTTTTGCGGTGCAAATATTTCGTCAACTAACCCATGTTTGAAATTAACGGCCAAACTTGACCAACGTCCTGTAAAAAAAAACGATTTATTGAGAGATAATAGTTAGAACACCAGGTTATACTATATATATTTCTACACACAAACACTGAGATGAAGAAATTGAATGCAGAAAAGCTCACAGAGATATGTTCACAATCTCTATATCTTCTCTAAAATTTGTCCCATGGACTTATTGTTGCAATAAAAAGAAACATGGGAAACTGATCAGACATTTCTATAACAGTGGAAGGAAGAAACCAAAGTATGAAGAGTACATAAATAGCATGACCAACAAAATCACAATCTTAGATATTCATCCTGAACCAGGGCAATCCCTTTGTCTTTCCGAACGACAATAAGGACGCGTTTTAACCCCATTTGGGCGTTTTGATAAGGGCGAACAGAAACGATAACCATACTTGTTTGTGCAAGGAGGGATGACTTGCCTATATCTATTACGAGAATTATCGGTCAAAGAACTGCCCTTAGAAAGCATTGTGACGGTGATGCTGGGAAATTGTGAGTCGAATTGATAGAGAATGGGGCAGTCTTGTAGGGAGGCATCACACAGAGACATGGTCTCATTGGGGTTGGACACAGCTGCAATGCTAAGATATGCATGCAGCGTAATCACCATAACCCATATCAACAAATCGCTTGCTGATCGCTTCTTCATGCTTCTCATACACTGTAATGGACATCCAACATCCACACTTAATATATACACATAGTAGTTCCACCGTTGCAGCTGGACTACATTAATATGGTGGCAGTGCAGTTGCAAATATTAAACCTAACTCTCTCCCTCATTAATTCCTCTTTCCCATGTGCAGTGGGGGCATAAGAACATTCTTAGGACACTCTTTTTTGGAATCATATTATTTATAAATTTATTATTTTTATTCTCTGTATATGCGTTAAATGCCGATAAACTTGTCTGTGTACATGAATATTTTTCTTTTAAGATATTGGAAGTTAAACAAAAATCACTAAAGATATTTTTTCCTAGGCTGAAATTTCCACGAATAATAATGATAAATACAGGAGCAGTGGCACCCATTACATTAAAGCCTCCCGTGTTTTTAGTAGAAAATACACAGAGGTCTGTGTACTGGTGTATCCAGCTTTGTTTACAGTTTATCAATGGTCACAACTTACACACCAATTGTTTTGGGAACCATCCTCTTCTTCCTCCTCTCGTTGTGTCACCCTTACTTTTCCGTAGCAGACGTCGACGTTGTCTACCGTCCGGTTGACCATTTCACCGTAAGCGGTGGCTCCGCTTTAAACTTCATCGATGGTCGGAACTGGACTGAAGATAGCAATACCAAATTCCTCTCCGAAAGCAAGGACTCAGTTGCTGTTCCTGCAGACACACAATCAACAATACAGGGCCCTTACACTTATGCTCGTCTCTCTTACTCCCAATTCACCTACTCTTTCCCCGTCACCACACCAGGCCCCTTCTTTCTTCGTCTCTTCTTCTACTCAACTTCATACCAAATCTTTGACCGCTCCAAAGCCTATTTCTCAGTCAAAGCAGGCCCATACACCCTCCTTCAAAATTTCAATGTTTCCCTACACGCTGATACTGATGACGACCCTGGGCACTCCGACATCTTGTTCAGAGAGTACTGCATCTACCTCCAACATGGTCAGAGCCTCGACATAACCTTCACTCCAAGTACCACTGAGTCGTACGCTTTCGTAAATGGAATTGAGATTGTTTCAATGCCCTCTTATCTATACTACTCCAACCCTAATAACACCATTCCTGAAGACTTCACTAGATTGCCACAACTTGTTGGTCACATGAACCAAGAATATCCCATTACAAATAACTTTGCTCTCGAGACGAAGCACCGGTTGAAAGTTGGAGGAGCACAAATCTCCCCGTCACAAGACACTGGCATGCTCAGGGCCTGGGATACGGATGAGAAATACCTAATCACTGACAGTGGACCATCTGCTGATTATGAGAAAAAAACTAATCTCAGCTTCGTTAAGATTCCTAACTACACGGCACCGGACCAAGTATACCGCACCGTAAGGAATATTGGAATGAATCCATTTAAGAACCTCACATGGCACCTTCCCGTTTATTCTGGCTTCTTCTACTTGCTAAGGTTACACTTTTGTCAGCTTAACCCGTTTGTTCAACAGCCCGGTGACCAAATATTCTACATCTTCATTCAGGATCAGTTGGCTGAAGCAGGGGCAGATATTCTCAAGTGGAGCAACAACAAGATGGGCGTACCAGTGGTTAAAGACTACGCAGTTTACATTCCGGGAGATAGGGAAAAAGTATATCTTTCACTGGAAATGCATCCTAATAACATAAGCTTCATTAAGGATGCACAACTCAATGCAATTGAAGTCTTCAAAATCAACGACACAACAGGTAGCCTCGCTGAACCGAACCCAGACCCTCTTCCACAAACCCCCAATAAGCAAATCTCAAACAAGAAAAATAGCGGCACCAAGAGACCCCTAACTGCCACAGTCGCAGGTGCAGTTTCTGGTGTCGTTTTACTTTCCTTTATAGTGGCTTTCTTCATCAACAAACGCAAGCAGAACGTTGCCGTTTACAAAAACCAAAAAGATGGAGCTTCTCGCGGAGGTGGCTCATCATCTCTACCAACCAACCTCTGCCGTCACTTCTCAATCGCTGAAATCAGGGCCGCCACAAACAACTTCGACAAACACTTCGTCGTTGGAGTGGGCGGCTTCGGCGACGTGTACAAAGGCTACATCGATGACGGCTCAACACCTGTCGCTGTCAAAAGGCTCAAACCGGGTTCTGAGCAAGGTTTGAACGAGTTCATGAACGAGATCCAAATGCTCTCTAAACTTCGTCATATCCATCTAGTTGCGCTCATCGGTTACTGCTACGAGAGCAACGAGATGATACTGGTTTACGATTTCATGGATCGCGGAACCCTCCGTGAGCATCTCTACGGCTCCGATAACCCTCCGCTCTCATGGAATCAAAGGCTTCGGATATGCATAGGGGCCGCGCGAGGACTGCATTATCTGCATACAGGTGCCAAACAGATGATCATTCACCGAGACGTGAAGAGCACAAACATCTTGTTGGATGAAAATTGGGTGGCGAAAGTTTCAGACTTTGGGTTATCTCGAATTGGAGTCACGAGTTCTTCAATGACCCATGTGAGCACTCAGGTGAAGGGCAGTGTTGGGTATTTGGATCCGGAGTACTATAAACGACAACGTTTGACGGAGAAGTCGGACGTGTACTCGTATGGGGTGGTGCTCTTGGAGGTATTGTGTGGGAGGCAGCCTTTGCTCCGAATGGTGGAGAAGCAACAGGTGTCACTTGTGGATTGGGCGAAGCATCGGTATGAGAAGGGGTTTCTGAGTGAGATTGTGGATCCAGCACTGAAGGGCCAGATAGCACCTCACTGTTTGCGTAAATTCGGTGAGGTTGCGTTGAACTGTTTGGTTGAGGATGGGAATAAGCGACCTTCCATGAACGTCGTCGTTGGAGTGTTGGAGTTTGTTCTCAAACTTCAGCTTCAGGATGGTGCTAATGTCAATGCCGTGTTGGAAAGTGGTTGGGATTATGAAGACAGTACTACCGAGGACATGTTTAGCGGTACCCATAGTAGTGTGCATGTTTCGGACTACAGTAATAGCAGTGGATTGAATACTACAAGCTACGCGAGTAAGGAATCTGACAGGTTGGTCTCAGAGCTTGTTTTCTCTGAGATTAATGATCCAAAGCGACGCTAATCCACTTCAATATGCTGTTACTAGTATTTAATGAAGATTAAACATATTACAAGTCTATTCAAAAATATTTACTGGCTTTGACTCTTTATATATATAATTGTCATAGCAATGTTATATAGTTAGTTATTTTAGACTCTTTTAGTGTGTAATTGTCATAGCACTATATGTAGTTATTTTTAGTCTATATTCAGATTCTCTTTCTTCTAAATTTTACATTGTAAAATATCACACTTTGAAATATCACCAATAAAGTGTTAGAATTAAAAATCACAAATATTGAAATTCTTGGAATATTGTTTTAAAGAATAGTTTCACTAGTGATATTTCTAAGGATCATGAAAGCAAAAACAACTAAAGAAGCATGTGATACTCTTCGACAAGAGTTTAAATTCAAAATATGAGAACGATCAAACTTCAATATCTCAAGAGAGATTTTTAGAATGAAAGAAAGAGAAAGTTTGAATGAATACTTCAATAAATTATTTGAATTAGTGAATCAAATGAATCCTATGGAGATACAATTGATGATTGAGAATTGTGGATAAAATATTTTCATTAATTTGATCCTACGGTGGCTTCATAGAAGAAACGAAGGACTTGTCCACCATTATCACAGCTAAGTAAAATAGATGTATATGAATTTGGTGAAATATAAAACATTTAAGTTTTTTTTCTTCTATTAAGTACAAAATATGATTTGCTGAAAGTTTTTCGGTAACAGCAAAATTATTAAAAAAAGTTATATAGAAATTGAATAACTTTGCATTTCACTTGAATATGCATTTATATGTTCAAAATATTAATTAAAAATAGTATTCTTTATGTTATATTCTTTCTCTCATTATTCATCAATTCCGTATAAATTTTTTGTGTATATTAGAAAGTTAGTTAATCTGAATATTTTTGAATAATTTATAAGAAATCTTAATTTATTTTTGTGAATTTATATTATCACATTACTTTTAAGATTTTCTTTATTAATCTATGCTACTCCACTTTTACATAAATTCCGTGTATTGATAATTTTTATTTCAAAATACATACATGTAATTATAAACTACTCTAACTAAAAAAATAATTTAAAAATAAGTGATGAATTAAATTGGCTAACACAACACAACTTAAACTCGGTCTTCAAAATCGACCTAACAAATTAAAGTCCACAATTTTAAAGTCATATACATGTGAAACGCACATTCAATAGTAATAAAATTTAATATAACATTTAGTTAATAAATAAAAAAGTTAACATATTTTTGTAATAAAATGTAAAGTTTATAATTAAATATTGTTAATAATATTCTATAGAACAATTATTTGTTTTTGATGAATGTTTTACTAAAAGATCAAAATTGTTTAATTTCAGAAAACTGAAACATGAAATATGATATTCAATTTTTTAAAAGTAAAAACAAAACAAAAAAGAAAATTATAGAAATAAGAATTAGATTGAAAATTTTATATTTTTAGTGACTCGACAAGTCAATGACAAGTCAATGACAAGTCAATGCGCAAGTCATGCAATCATGTATTCATTAAGTAGACGAAATATTTGTGGGTAGAAACCATAGTTGCTAACAATATATGCAGTTTTCTATCCTTATGGCATTGAAAGAAGATGATGAAAGCTTAATTATCAGTGCTATGAGTGACAGAATGTTGAAGTTGAAAGAAAATATGTAAGGAAGCATCCCATTACGTCCAAATAAATGTTTCTAATCATTTTATCCAGTCTTCTTACAAGTCTTCCCCTTTGTTCTTTGGGTAGTTCAATATTTATTGTCCTTTCTTTTTTTCATTAAAGAAACAAGTGTTTGTGAGTTTAAATTTCTAGAACTCGTTAAATTTTGCGATAGTTTGGAATTCAACTCTTTTTAACGGAAAATTTAATGATCTGAAATCTTTGATTTATTAATATATATAAGATGAAGTGTGGAAAATAAGGAAGGAAATAACGTTTTAATAACACCAAAGAATTATTAAGTTTAATTTTTACAACTGAGATAGTCTTTAAGTAACTATTTAAAGAAAAGTAAATATACCACTGAAAAATCACTTTTTATATATTTCAATCAAATTGAATAAATAAAAAAATATTTCTCTTTTAAGTTAAATAAACGTGAATTATTTACCTAAAGTAACTAAAGAGTATAAATTTTATATTATTAACTAAAAATAGCTATTAAGATTTCAATACTTTTTGTAATTTATCACATATAATTATCTATTTTATTACTTTTAAGTTTATAACTTTTATTTTTTTAGAAAATACAAAAAACATGGGTGTGATAATCAAAATGTTGTAATTTTAATTTTTATATAATTTTTAGTCTACAATTATAATAACAAAATTTAAATATTTACAAGTTTTGTACTTAGAAGGGGTGTATGATAAAGGAATTGACACATTATTAAACTGTGGACCACTGATTAATTCCTAGGTTTTATATATAAAACATTGAAAAATATACAACTATAAAAAATAGATTGATCTCTAGTTTAAATGTAAATTATATTGTTATTATAAATTAATATTACAAAAAAAATAAGGGGTTGAAAAATTAAAATACTATAATAATTATATATTTGCAATATTTTGCAGGTAAATATCAACTAATGCTGTGGTTTGGTGATTATCATACTTATAATATATTAAAAAAATGTTTTAGTCGTTTTCTCAAAATTTGATTTTATATTTTTAAATTGATGTATTCAATCCTCTATTTTTTTTAAATATATAGTTGTTCTGTATATTTAAATTTAACATCTAATGAAAAATTTTGACTGTGACGAGATTTACATAAGGATTGTTGAATGAAGTGAGAGTTTTATAGTTTATAAGCCAAAAGATATTTTTATATTCAACTGAAACCAAATTCAAATCCTTAACTGAAGAAAGCGATCCACCGAAGGCACAGTTCTAGCGTTGCTTTCAAACAGTTGAAGTAAACGTATGAAGTTGGAGATGCTCCTGGTATGTGTGCACATAATGTTCCATTGTTTCCCACAATTATTAGCCTTTCATTGTCATCACTACCCTAATCAATTGCATGTGGACTTAACCTTAGGACATTTCATATGGAATAATATCCAATATTTTATCTTTATTAGAAAAAAATGAAATATTTGAGAAAATAATAAGAAGAAAAGTGGGTCTTATTCTCTGTAATAAAGATGTTTTTGTGTGTTTGTATGAAGATAACAAAAGATCTTAAATTCTTTACATTTGTTTTCCGTTAAAGTATACAATATAAAAACTATTGTATATAAAACAACGTATTCAATTATGTTAATTGTTTTATGTTTGAATAATACTCCGCTTTGGTTGAAATTTTCAGACATATCATATCAAATAACTTTATTGGTAAGTATTCTTATACTGAAAAAAAAAATTACAATGTTCATTAATTTTTTTATAATTTGAAATCAAACTACACATACTTCAATTTTTGTAAAAAAACTGATATAAAACTTTTTTAAAAGCTTAATTGCAAAAATTAAGTTGAAATTAAAAATTATATGATTTTATGTTTTGTTTTATTTCCCTTCAAATATCCAGTGCATAAATTTGTGGAAGAAGACACAGTGCATTGTGCAGCTAGTTCAAAAAAAATATATATATATATATATCTTCTTTCAGTTTGTTAGTAAAGAGTATATTTTTCATCTTTACCGAAACACACTTCTGAGAATTAATTCTTGCTTGAGCCTATGTTAATCTTACTCTTCCTCCCGTTTATTCATGAAACTGATAGAAGACAACTGTATAAAAGAGATCTGCCTTAAATTTTCGCTGTCCATTAAAAAAAATAGCTGACGACTTTAATTAGTACAGATCATTAGAAACAGAAAGCTTTCAAACATTATCCAATATCTTCTCATATACTCATTGGTGCAACTGAGCATTTAATGGAAATAAAGTGGATTAGTTAGTCATCTATTGTTGATAGCGAGATCCGATAGAACTTCAAGAGTGTACTGTAATTTTTATTTTGTATGTTCCTCAAAAGCCTAAAATTTTATCAACTTAATGAACCAGTACTGTCGCACATTCTTGCCTAATAAGGAAGGTGAATAGACAAAATAAGAGCTTTGCTCAGTGGTTAGAATCTAAGAACAAACACTCAAATTATGCATCATTTTTTTTTTGTCATATGGAATTTTGTGATATTAGTTAGTTAAGTTTGTAAGATAATTGTTAGTTTTTAAATAAATCCTCTCAAAAAAATTGAAAAACTTAATTATTTGTCTAAAATAAATTGTCCATAATAGTAGAAGTCTCTTCATGTGGTTGAAGAACGCCGGTTTTACGATGAAAGTGAGCAAAGATTTGAATTCACCAAAACTAGATCTCTATTTCGGAAAAAGTCTGAAAGAATTAATGTATGTGTCTCAAGTCTCGGGAAAAATTCAGCAGTAGAACGCTGCAGGAAATTCATCTAGATTCTTTGTAGGAATTAAACCTCTTGCAAGATTCTACTTGGCTTGATTTTCAGTGAGAAACATTTTTGTCTTGTATGCAAATGCTAAGATAAAAGCTTGGTTGTGACAATGATTGATAGTGACAGTGAAAGAAATAAACAAAAAAGATTAAAATTTTGCCTAAACGCGTCCTAATTGACCATTGCATATATGCCAGATGAATGAAGGGATAGGGAAGAAATTTCATACTTTTTCAAAAGGGAAACGTGTAAATGAAACCAAAACAGGACAACCTTAGCTACAATGATTGAAGAGTGGTATAGATGATAATGCTTCTGGGCAAGTGACTAGACTAGTAATTAATCTAGACGGTATCACAGACTCGAACAATGTTTCTCAAATGTGTGGGGTTCCACCGTTCGAAGCACACAAGTTCATCTAAGAGAAAGTATCCAACGATAATAGAAGAGCTGTGCCGTCAATTTTCTCTCGCCGATCTTCGAAAATCAGCAAACAATTTCGACGATAGACACATAATATGCTATCGTGATGGAGTATACAAAGGTAGTCTTGAACATAATGACGTCAATGATTATGCTGTTGCATTAAAGCGGTGTAGGACACAAAACCGAAGAGTCCTTGAGTTCAAGAAGGAAATTGAGTTGTTATGTCAACTTCATCATCCTAATTTGATCTCTCTTATAGGATTCTACAGGGACAAAATGAGAGGATTCTTGTATATGAGTACATGTCTAATGGATCTGTTGGTGTTTTAAGAAAAATAAAACAGAGGAGTACGTTTCTGAACAAAAACAATATTTCTGATTGAAGTGAATCATATCATTTTATTGAATTGAAGGAGACTTTTAAATACAGAATGAAATGAAACTGTTAAGCTAAATAATAGGAGCTGCACAGAACTGCACGGGTCACAATCCCATGTTTAACAACTTCCTAAAATATCTCCACTAC
>Ga0214543_1011746_pt1 | contig 12083 bp, 13 predicted proteins | sample CNSS2metaG_FD_160094 | JGI IMG/M metagenome (GOLD analysis project Ga0214543, IMG submission 160094) | Root nodule microbial communities from cowpea collected in UCLA plant growth center, Los Angeles, California, USA - CNSS2 | ecosystem: Host-associated > Plants > Roots > Nodule | place: USA...
TTATTTTTTATAACACAATAGTAGTTTTAGTATGACAAATTATTTTATAATTATTTTCATACAAACACTTAAAATATATACATGATATAGAACATCTTTATCAATGGTAAGAATAGACAATATTAAATTATAAATTAATATAACAACATAAGCATGAGCTATAGACATCACACGAAAAAAAATATTCAATGAGCATGAATTTTATTTATCCATAATTTCATTTATTGTTACCAATAGAAATAACAATAACTTAGTTTTCTCTCTAAGAATGTTAGAAAATGATTACTCAAATAAAATTAATAATAATAAAAATATGAAATAATATAATAATAATTATTAAATCAATAATAATACTAAGACAAATATATAAAACAAAGAATATTAATCAGAGATCAACAATTATAATAATAATAAATAATAAAAGATAAAAAGTAAGGAGTAGAAATATCCTGGGTTGAGGCACGCATAGCACTATCCTTAGAGAGAAAATGCCCCCACTGCACAGGGCTAAACAAATATATCAATACACAATCATATGTGTTTCTTATCATATGCGTTTATTATCAATACACAATCATATGTGTTTCTTATCATATGCGCTTCTCTCCCAAGATACAACAACCCGTCAGATCGATCGAGTGCAACGAAGGATCTCCGAACCTTATGAACATCATTGTCTTAAAGATAATATAGAGAAGAAAGAATAACATTTCAGAGTAAAACTCTAGAGTTTGTTGTCTCTGTTATTGTTTTGTTGTTGTCTTTCCCCATGCACCTAGGTGGTATTTATAGGTAGAAAAGGGAGACAAAGAAGTAAATAGTAATAAGAATATAGTTGTTAGTCATTAAAAACATTAACCCATAAATTAAAGGTCTATAAAAACATGAGTAACAGTAGAATTTTTATTTTAATTATTTATTTTTTAAATTATAATAAAATATTTCTAACACATGTTTTAGCTAAAAGTGGCAAAAATCAGATCTGGATTTGAAATGGCCAATGTTTTGTGATAAAACAAATACAGAAAGTGTGCAGACAGATAGAAACTGAAACAATAGTAAAATGCGACAGAATAATGCTTCAAACTCAAGTGATAGTAATGATTCTAGTGTACTTCTTTTGCCACTTTCTTTTGATCTTTTCTTTTGATTATTTTTGGCACTTGCTTGTACTCTTTTTGTCCTCTTTTTCGTTTTTTTATAGCTCTTACAGCAGCTAGTTTCCACCACAAATCAGAATCACCACCACACTATGCTTGATCATTTGCATTTTAATAGAAACAAAAGAGAAGGAAACTTAAAGGAATCAAAGAAGATTATGAAACTCAAGGAAACAAAATGGAAATTAACTCTAAAGAACTTGCCAAGAACTAATTAACAAGTATGAACTCAAATGCGAAAATTAAAAGCACACAAAACACACTAGAAACAAAAATCAAACTTAGGTGATTAAGCAAGCACAAGGAAAATTGCCACTGGACATTAAGTTAACAAAGGTTATCTAGATGTGAAGGTTCATTTCCAAGGCTCCAAGGGAGAAGAGAAGGTGTATTTATGAACCAAAAACAACAGCAAAATAGCAGCAAAAATAGATTGTAAACACACAAAATAAAAAGCTAAACAAAGGAATTTAAGACATAATTGAACTACACATTACTCTAGACAAAACATATGGATGAGAAAATTAAAATGACTGAAATAGATGAAATAGAAAATGAACATGACTCAAATGAAAATGTAAAAGGCATACAAATTCACCATGGTTGAGCTCTTAGGTACAATGGCTGAATGGTTCCAAAGGAACAATGATAAGAACCATATAACCAATAAGGTGAAAAGAAGAAAAACAACAAGACAATCAAAGGAAGTAATGAACAATACATAAATTGAAAGAAAATCCACAAGGAAGATGAACTTATCTCTTGACGTCAAGCTTGATCAACCAAGGCTCTAGATACCACATGATGAGTCCATCTTCAAGAGTAAGGAAGCCAAGGAGAAGCCATGCATAATTGATGAGGCTTCCAATGAGAAGGATGAAGGTGCGAAAGATAGAAGATGAGAGGAGAAGTGATGCGAAAGTGGTGTTTGCAGAAGCTCTCAAGTGAGGTTGGGCCAACACTCAAGGAAATGGGATAGAGGAAACGAAGAAGGAGAACTCTAGCCTAAGTTGATTCACAAAAAGAGAGGAGTCTAAAGTCATCTCAACAGAGTTTCTCTACTATATTCATGAATGAAAATAAAAGGGTCCTAAGCTCTCTATTTATAGTAGAAAAGGACTGCCAAGTGGTCTAGAAAAATGGAGGGAAAAAGAATCTAGAATGTGGTATTTGGAGCCAAAAAGAGAGCATGAGGCAAGTGTGACTTGCCACCTAAGCAAGTCACAAGGAATTTGCTTCTATGCGCATAAGAGAAGCTTGGTGACCAAGCTTTGAGCAAGAAGGATCTAGATCCTCTTGAAATGCACTCTCCCTCTTGTTGGGCCAATTTCAAGCCCAACTATTCTTTGGTCCAATTCTGTTGAAGGCCCAATACATGGCCCAAACCAAACCCTATTCTACAAAGCCCAAAATACAAGGCCCAAAAATAAACCCTATTCTAATATTTACAAATAAAGAGTCCTAGGCTAGGTCTTCACATCTTACTTGGCCCATGTAAAGTTCATCTTGGGCCTTGTATGTGCATTGGAGGCCCATTCCTCTTGCATCCTCCTAGCCATTGCTCTTGTTGTAGGTCCCTTGGTTAGAGGCATATCATCAGCAATGGTATCAGATGAGATTTCATTTGTTAGCTGATTTACTTTGCTTTCTTCTTCATTTGCAGAGTGTAGATCCTAAAAAAGATTTCCAATTACAATAAGATTACAAATAAAGAAACCTATATGATAAGAAGTCAAAAAATAAAAATAAGATCTTACCAAAGACTTAACTTCAACATCAGTAAAGCTTTCAATGACTTTTTCATCTATGCACACTTTTTTAACTTTGAATAATTGTTCAAATTTTCTATTATAATCATTCTTGCACTCAACTTTGAACAGATAGGTCTTATCAATTAGGACACCCTGCACAAACAGTTTCATAAATCACATAATAAAATCATATTGAAACTTAAAAAAAACTTAAAAAATTAGGAAAAGTAGGAAAATAGCTGGAGTTTATAGTATGAGGAGGATACCTCTTTGTCTTGAAGAACAATTTCCATGGAAAATGGAGTTTTTCCTTTTGTGTAATCTTCAACAAACCATAACCTTACCACTCTTGCAACGATATTACAGCTTTCCTTCTCCGAGTTGAGTTCTTGTAATGAATGGGTGTGTTTTTGGAAAACAGACATGGTGTAAGGAATGAGGAAAATTAGACAATAATGAAAGAAGGAAGGTCTAGAGACATGTATTTGTACAGAACAAAAAACACATAAGAATGCTTTGATTTTAATTTTAATTTTAAATTAAATTTAAATTTAAATTGGAAGATCATACATTAAAAATAACACCATACACATGCACTGGTTTTGGTTTCACAAATTTAGTAAAACTCGGGAAAAGTGATTGTTAAACATATGAATAGCACAGAAGAAAGCAAAAGCACTTTTTTGACAAGAGCAAAGATATTTACTAAAACCATACACATATTATGGTTTTGGTTAACCAAATGGAGTAAAAATTGAGAAAAGTGATTGTCAAACATATGAAAACCACAGAAGAAACCAAAAGCTCTATTTCACATGGCTCAATGTTGTGCAAGAAGAGGAAAAATGGCAGAGAGCAAAAGAAAAAGACAACCTAGAACAAGTTTAATTGTTGCAAAAGGTTGAAAAATAATCGGAAAAAGGAAATAAAGATATGATTTCAAATAAAGATGTCATTTGAACATTTGAAAAAAAAAGGAAATTATGAAAACAACATAAAGAAGAAAAAGGAAAGAACTCACCTAATGGAAATAGTAACATAAATGTTGTAACGTAGATGAAAAAGAAAATAAAGACCTGGTTTCAAATAAATATCTGGTTTGAACTTTTGAAGAAAAGGAAAGTGTGAAGAGAATAGAAAGAAGAAAAAGGAAAGAACTGACTTGATGTTATCTTGTACATTTTTTAACATTTTAGCTAACTGAGGATTCCAACTGTTTGCATATCAAAAGAGAAAAATAAGATATAAGAAAACCTACATAAAATAAAATAAACATAAGGTTAAAAATCGTGGAAAGTTACGTCATTTTATAATTTAAAAAAAAATATAAATAAGAAAATCATTTCGAAAAACATCACGTCAAGAAATAATTAATTACAAAATAATTATTTAAATTTAATAAACATATTATATTTCTAACATAAATGATAGAGATAGTACAAAGATAATACCTATTAAGATTGTATATAGTAAATGTATGTTGATTTTTATCGTTATAGAAAAAGTTATACCAAAAGATATAAGATATATGAAGAAGTGATATTTACTATTATTGACATATGATATTTACTATTATTGAACAATGTAAGTGCAGTCCAAAGGCAAATGATACCATGGACATATTTTGTCTAATTCAATCTAAAACAAATACATATTATTAATTCTCATATCCAATCCCATCGAGAACTTTTGTTCTTGCTTTGAGCTTCTGAAGCATGAGAATGAGCATAGCAGTTGGCCATCTTTTTTGAATAAAATTGCTTCCTTTTTTCTGGACTTCCAACACTGGCTAAGACAACATTGCCACCTTGGGTTGAAATCAACAAATCTGACTATGTCCGGTAAAAAAAATCAGAATTGAGTAAACCACCAAAATAACATATATAAAAAAAATATCTGGATTTAAGTGCATAACCTAGATTTAAGTGTAGTAGCTTTGAACAAATATCAAGACAATTTTAATCCAATACTAAAAGATGTTTATTTTTATGTTTCTTACCAATCGAATTGCCAAATGTTTCCTCTCTTCATCAGAAGTCAACTTTGTAATGAAGGGAAAGTAATAGCAACTATATAAACTCCATAACAATGTAATCAGTGTTTAATGTATAACAACAATCGAGCATAGATGGTTTGCCTTATGTGATTTCAGGTCTGCAAGTGTGATTCTTGTAGGTTGTGGTTCTAGATTTTTGTGTGAGTCAAAAATCTTGTGTGTTTTGTGTTCAAAAGTGTAATCTTGGTTTGTGATTTGTAAAACTTTTGAATATAGTGGAAACCAGGCTCAGGTTGTCCTGGTAAACTTGATGTAGCTCTGTGATTGAGTGAACCAGTATAAAAATAGTTGTGCAATCTTCTTTCCCTCATCTTTCTCTCTTTGAAATTCTTTAAAAATTCAAGAAAACCAAGCAATTTGATCCTTGGTGTGATTTAATGTGTTCTTGTGTAATCCGAGGCTTTATACTTGTTATAAATACTGATTGAAACATGTCTTATATGTAAAAGATTATTGTTTGAGTTGAATTCGCAAATTCTGCATTCTGCATAATTCTCCAATATTTTAGCCGACTGAATTGCATTTTTAATCGACTGTTTCATAGCATCAAGATCAATTTAGTCTGTTGTTTTATATTTTAATCAACTGAAAGTGTACTGGTCTGCTGCATTTACATCCAAACTTTCCAGTCCATTAGATTCAATTGAAAAGAGGTTTAAGCTGTCGAAAAAGTTTTATAAAGCCAATTCAACCCCCTCCCTTCTTGGCTAAACTCACCATTTCAAAACTAACAATTGGTATCTAGAGCAAGGTTCTTGAAAGGTATTCAAGTTTAATCAAAAATCTTTTGAAATGGCTAAAAGTAAACTCCATTTTGCTGAAGGTGCCTCTATTCATAGACCACCTATGTTTTGTGGCCTAAACTATCAGTTTTGGAAAATAAGGATGCAAATTTTCATTGAATCTATAGACAAGGGAATTTGGGATGCAATAGTTAATGGACCATATACTCCTAAATGTGTTGTTGATAATAAGTAGGTAGACAAGCCTTGGAGTGAATGGAATGATGAAGAAAGGAGAAGAGCTCAATATGATTGCAATGCTAAGAACATCATCAGTTCATGTTTGAGTATGAATGAATTTTTTAGGGTCTCCCAATGTTTGAATGAAAAGGAACAAGTGAAGTGAAGAGAGCAAGGAAGCATGCCTTGATTCAAGAGTATGAGCTTTTCAAGATGCAAAAAGGAGAGTCCATAGCTGAAGTGCAACCATCTCATAGGTCTAGGCAAAGAATTTGACAAAGAGGAGCTAAACATCAAAGTGCTTAAGTGTTTTGATAGAAATTGGCAACCAAAGGTGACTGTCATATCTAAATCTAAGGATTTAAGCATCATTACAACAGCTGCATTGTTTGGTGAGCTTAGAGAGCATGAGATTCAAATGCAAAGGCTAAGTGGGCTTGAAACAAGTGAGAAAAAGGTAAAACCCATAGCCTTGAAGGCTAGCTCTAAGAAGAGTGATGAAACTGAGGAAAAGGTTGTTGAATCTAATGACAATGAGAACTTGAATCTACTAGTCAAGAAGTTTGGGAAGTATCTCAAGAAGAAAGGCAACAAAGGTAATCAAAGGAGGTACAATTCCAAAACAAAATGATTCAAGTAATTCTTCTAAATTCTCATGTTATAATTGTGGAAAGCAAGGACATATCAAGATTGAATGTCCTAATGTTAACAAAGAGAAGGAGAAGGTTTATGATAGGAAAAAGTAGAAACAGGGCAAGGAAAGACGTGCCTACATAGCTTGGGAAGACAATGATGATTCAACAAGCACTTCATCTCAAGAAGGAAGTGAGGAAGAAAATCTATGTCTCATGGCCGGATATGAATCATCGTCATCAAGCCAAATAAGTTTCTTGCCATCCAAAGATAAGAATGACTATTACCAATTGTTGCATGACTTTGAAGAGTTGCATAGTGAGGCAAACAAAATTGTTGTCATGAACAATCGGCTAAAAGGATTAAATAACTGGCTAGAAAACAGAGTTAGCCAACTAGAATCAGAAACAGTTGACTTAAAAACTGATTTTGAACATTTGGAAATGATTTACAGTAATTCAGTCGATTGTTCTGAAAAACAACTGGCTATAAAACCTTGTGAAAACTACACTACTTTGAAAAATCAAGTGAAATACCTTTTGAAAACATGTGCAAAGTTCACAAGAGCAAAAGCAAACTTGGAAGCTGTTCTTGGCTCTCAAAAATGTGTTTTTGGAAAGGCTGGACTTGGTTAGACACCTATCTATGAAAAGAAAGCCAAGAAGTTCTCTAGTTTCTTTTCCAAGAGTGAGCCAAATGTTATGCCCTTCATTTCTTGCAACTACTGTATGAAGAAAGGTCATTGTAATGTTAGAAAGTATGATGTACCTAAGGGAATTATGAAATGGATCCCAAAAGGATCTAGAAAGGCATAACCATGTTGGACCCAAACTATCAAAGGGTACCATGTAATACTATGTTGTTTTGTAGGTCATAAAACAGGAAAAGAAGGATCTATTGTACCTAGATAGTGGCTGCTCAAGGCATATGACAGGAGATAAGACCAAATTTGCAAAGTTGGAATTGAAAGAAGAAGGATTTGTAACCTATAGAGACAACAACAAAGGAAGAATCATTGGAAATGGAGTAATAGGCAATGGATCTTCTTTCAACATTAAGAATGTGCTGCTGGTAAAAGGGCTCAAACATAATTTGATAAGTATAAGTCAATTATGTGACAAAGGCTTTAAAGTGATGTTTGAACCAAATAATTGCTTGATATATGATGCACATGGTAGTATTGTTTTGATAGGAAAGAGAGTCAACAGTATATATCTACTTGATCTGCATCATGCATCATTCAGCATCCATTGTTTGCTCACAAAAGAGGATGACACTTGGTTATGGCATAGGAGACTTTATCGCATACATATGCAGCATTTTAATCGGCTAAACAGAAAACAATTGGTTGAAGGACTACCAGAACTCAAGTTTGAGAAGGATAGAATGTGTGAAGCATGTCAAAAAGGAAAATAGACCAAGGTCTCTTTCAAACCTAAACATGTTTTTTCAACTGAAAGACCTTTAGAGATGCTTCACATGGATCTATTTGGTCCATCTCGAACCATGAGCCTTGGTAGCAATCTTTATGCATTAGTCATAGTTGATGACTTCTCTAGGTACATATGGACTTTGTTCTTAGTTGTCAAAAATGACAGTTTTCATGCTTTTAAAAGACTTGTTAAGGTGCTTGAAAATGAAAAGAGTTCCAAGATAGTGTCTATTCGAAGTGATCATGGTGGGGAATTTCAAAATGAAAGGTTTGAACACTTTTGTGGAAAACATGGCATTAAACATAATTTTTCTGCACCAAGAACCCCACAACAAAATGATGTTGTTGAAAGGAAAAACATATCACCTGAGGAACTAGTTAAAACTATATTAAATGAGAATTCACTACCTAAGTACTTTTGGGCTGATGTAGTCAACATTGCTTGCTATGTTTTACATAGAGTGTTGATTAGGCCAATTTTGAAGAAAACACCCTATGAGCTTTTCAAAGGGAGGAGGCATGTTTTAAGCCACCTAAAAGTATTTGGATGTAAGTGTTTCATTTTAAACAATGGCAAAGAAAATCTTGGCAAGTTTGATGCAAAAGCGGATAAAGGTGTTTTTCTGGGCTATGCTACACAAAGTCATACATATAGAGTCTATAATAAGAGATTAATGATTGTTGAAGAGTTTATGCATGTTGTATTTGATGAAACTAACCCAAAATTGCAAGATCATAGGAAAGAGCATAGGAAAAGAAATCTATTGTAGAATTGGAAACTACTGCAGGAAATCAGTCAGCTGAAAAGGAAATTCAGTAGACTGAAAAAGCTGCAGACAACAACTTACCCCAAGGAGTGGATTGAACCCAAAGGACTATCAAAGGACAAGATAATTGGTGATATAGAACAGGGAGTATCCACTAGACGCAAGCTTGCATTCTTTCAACATGTTGCATTTGTTTCTCAAATTGAACCTAAGAATGTGAATGATGCATTGTGTGATAGTAATTGGGTTGTTGCTATACAAGATAAACTTAATCAATTCACTAGAAATGATGTGTGGTCTCTTGTTCCTAAAATTGATGCAATGAATGTGATTGGTACTAAATGGGTGTTTAGGAATAAAATGGATGAAAATGGTAATATAGTTAGGAATAAGGCTAGGCTAGTTGCTGAAGGTTATAATCAAGAGGAAGGCATTGATTTTGATGAAACATATGCACTTGTAGCTAGGCTAGAAGCTGTGAGGTTATTGTTAGCATATGCATGCATGTGTAATTTCAAACTTTCTCAAATGGATGTGAAAAGTGCATTCTTGAATGGTTTCTTAAATGAAGAAGTGTATGTATCACAACCCCCTGGATTTGAAGATCACCTCTATCCTAATCATGTTTTCAAATTGAAAAAGGCTTTATATGGTTTGAAACAAGCACCACGACAATGGTATGAGAGGTTAAGCAACCTTCTTTTATCTAAAAGATATGCTAGAGGTGTTGTTGATAAAACACTTTTCATTAGAAAGCATGCAAGTGATGTAATACTTGTTCAAGTATATGTAGATGATATAATCTTTGGATCAAATAATAACTCCATGTGTGAAGAGTTTGTTGCAGCTATGGAGGGAGAATTTGAGATGTCTATGATGGGAGAGCTAACCTACTTTCTAAGGCTGCAAGTGAAGCTACTCAAGCATGGGACATTTTTAAGCCAGTCAAAATACTGTTTTGACCTACTGAAAAAGTTCAAAATGGAGGATTGCAAAGAGGATGCCACTCCAATTGCTACAAACTGCCTTATGGATGCAGATGAAGCTGGAAACCATGTTGATTCAACCAAATATAGAGGGTTAATTGGTTCCTTGCTATATCTAACTACTAGTAGGCCGGATATACAATTTAGTGGATATACAATGCAGGGTGCAAATTGGATAGGAAAAGCACAAGTGGCACATGCCATCTACTTGGATCAAGCCTAATCTCATGGAATAGCAAGAAGCAAGCTTGTGTAGCACTCTCTAAAGCTGAGGCTGAGTACATAGCAGCTGGACATGCATGTGCTCAAAGCATATGGTTGAAGCATCAACTTATGGATTATGGTGTAAAACTAGAGAATGTACCTCTTTATTGTGATAATACAAGTGAAATCAACCTAACTAAGAATCCAATCCAACATTCTAAAACTAAACACATTGAAATCATGCATCATTTCATAAGAGATCATATTAAAAAAGGTGATATTGAAATCATGTTTGTGAAAACTGAAAATCAATTGGCGGATCTATTCACTAAACCACTTACACGTGATAGATTTAATAAGCTTAGAACTGAATTAGGTGTTCTTGACATGAAGAATATATGTTGATATCTGTTTGGCTTGTTAATCTTATTAGATCATGTGTGTGCTGCATTTAAAATGACAAAAATCTGCATAATTTGAAAACTGCTAGAATTTTAGTTAGCTAAATTGGCAAATTTAACACATAGATTTCACTTAAAACTGCCACTGCACCAAAAATCAGTTTTCTGGTACAATTTTAGTCGACTAACTCTGTATTTTTATGTGTTAAAATCACTTATGCTGATGTGGAATTGCTTGAATTTATTTTAATTGATTGACCCAGTCAAAGTATGCATCACATGACTGTTTTTGGACTATAGCAGTAGCATATAACAACTATTATATCAGCTAAAATCAACTTTTCAGATTGCATTGACCATAAAGTGCTTTAATTACATGATTTCCAATGTGCATGCATTAGATATGAACTGATTTAGATTCCCTCACATTTAATTGCTTTGAATTTCTGTACTGCATTGAAACCAGATATTCTGCAAAATTTAATTGACTGATTTTGAAAATCAACTTGCTGATTCTATAAATACTTGCATAAGCATCATGCATTGGCATTCTCATTTGCTAGTAAGAGCCAAACCTACATTTCACCATGCCTAGAAGATCACGAGCTACCCTCTCAGCTGATGAAAGCTCCATTCCACCTACTCCATCCTCTCCAAATGCTATGAATCAAGGAAGACTTGAGATATGGTTTGAAGGTCATGAGGATAGAATTCAAACCTTCTTGATTGAGATCAATAGGAAGCAAATCATTCTTCCTAAGGTGATTTGTATGTCATGGCTAAGGGCAGAAAAGTTTGGCAACCTTGAGTAACATCTCAAAGCTCAAAAATTGAAGACTTTCCTTGAGCTTTCAGGTAAGGTGTATCCGGATTTGGTGAAGGTGTTCTATGCCAACCTTATGTTCAGCAATGGTGTTCTCAAATCAAGTGTCAAAGGTGTGGAGATGGAAATCACTAGGCAAGCATGGAAGGATGTGGCTGGCTTAAGGCAAAGAGGTTTGCAAGTCCGAAAAGGAGAAACTAGTGCAGTGGAAAAATTCAACAAGGTGCAATACTTCAACCAATGTGTGAGAAATCAAGGTGAGCAAGCTAGAAATTTCCATGTGGGAAGGCTTCGTGTGGAGGAAAGGTTGCTAGTCATGGTGGTGACCAAAATCATCATGCCTAGGGGGAGCAACCATGCTACCTTGAATGAAGGTGATCTTGTGGTGATGTATCCAAAAGGGTGTGATGGTGGACTGGACATACACCATCTGTGACCACATGATAAAGGCAAAAAGGCTCACGGATTTCAAGTTTCCATATGGTGCTCATCTCCAAGTTCATTGAGCATTTTCGTGTAGATGTGGAAGGAGAGCTTGAGGAGTCAACTGGACTTCTAAATCATGTTTCTACACTTAATATGCACAAGATAGGATTCACCAAGGTAGGCAACACTTGGATAGTTGAAGGAGATCAAGGTGCAAACATTGAAAGGTGGAGCAAATGATCATGAAGCGGGAACAAGTGGAAGAAACCAAGAGGAAGATTGATGAAGGATTATCTTATTTCCTTTTAGAGTTATGAATATGGTGAAGTTGTTTAAGAAAGCTTTTTGAAAATTTCCACTAGACATTAAGATAGCATGCTATCTAGATGTGAAGGTTCATTTCTCAAGCTCATGAAAGGAAGAAGAGAGTTGGATTCAAGCTTAAACACACACGGCAATAACAACACTAAAGAGCAAAATGA
>Ga0214543_1011750_pt1 | contig 12080 bp, 6 predicted proteins | sample CNSS2metaG_FD_160094 | JGI IMG/M metagenome (GOLD analysis project Ga0214543, IMG submission 160094) | Root nodule microbial communities from cowpea collected in UCLA plant growth center, Los Angeles, California, USA - CNSS2 | ecosystem: Host-associated > Plants > Roots > Nodule | place: USA...
TATATATATATATTAAAATGTGAAGATATTAGGAAAAATTCAAAAGACATCCATGCTTGTTTTTGTGACATCACACGTGTCAACTTTTGATATCATAGTCATTTATCACACATTCCTTAGGTCTGACACGTGTATGATATTTTTGTTTTGTTTTATAGTCATTTTTTCACACATATCATATTTATATTATTACATTGAATTATTTATTTTTATTTATTTTGAAATAAAATATGTTTTAAACCAAGTTTTTGAAAAACAATAACATTATTTTATTATTATATTATTATTATCATTATTTTCATAATGACAATTATTTTATTGTTATTATTTTATTATTATGACAATAATTAATATTAATATTGTTATAAGATTATTATTATTATTATTATTATTTTATTGATATTATTATTACTATTACTATATTAATGTAGTAATATTATCATTAATTATTATTATTATTATTATTATTATTATTATTATTATTATGAACTATAAATTTAAGATATCATGTATTTGGGAAAATCCAAAAATATTATAGTTGCTTTTATTACATTTTTTGATTTTTTTTTTTTTTTTTAGTCATCTACCACATATCTCACACATATCCCCTGAGCGTGACACCTTATATGAGATTTTTGTGTTGTTGTCTAACCATTTTTCACACATCTCATATTTATATTATTATATTTTTTTCTAGATTATTCTGAAATATAATAGGTTTTTAACCAAGTTTCTGAAAACTAATAATATTACTTTTATATTTTGTTATTATTAGAGCCGCCAAAGTGGGTCAGAACAAATGGACTAACCCGGTCTACCACGGATTCGGGTCGGGTTGGGTTGAAACTTTTTTACAAATTTCAGTACCTATCCGGCCCACCAAGAACCCGGCTCACCCGGGTTGAACCTGTGGTGGGCCAGGTTGACCCACCAACCCACAGTGACACACATTATGTTAGACTTTGTAATGGGTTGTTTTTTTAACCAAACACATTGATGGGTTGGCAAATGGAAACCTAGCTTCAACTAATAAAACTATAATTATTGGAAAAAAATATAATTAGTTTGCTGAGAAAAGTATTGCATTCAATAAAAGATCGGATAAGCCACAATAATACTTTGATCTTAGATAGTAATTTGTATTTTTATTTATTTATTTTGGTTTGTATTGGAGTTTAACATCATTTTGAATTATATTGATATTGTATTCAAGTTTATTTGAATTTTGATATGAAATATATTGTTGACTTAAGAAAAAAAAATTATATTTTTGTAATTAAGTGACCTAGTGAGCCTACCCGTTTAACCCACCAACCCGTGGTGGACCGAAATAGGTTCAAATTTTGTGAGTCGGATTGGATTGATCCACTAAGTGACCAATCCGTGGTGGATCGAGTTTGGCCGGGCCGGACAACCCATTTTGACAACTCTAATTAATATTATATTATTTGCGTGGGATCATATTTATTTATATTTTAAAAACTTATAATTATTTTTATATATTTCCTTATTCATTAATTATTATTTTCTTTTATTTTCTGAATTTTTGGTCTTAATAAATATTAATTTATTTCGTTTAGGTTAGTTATTACAATTTATTTATTTTTATTTTTATTTTTATTGAAATTTATTATCATAATTATTATTATTTTTATCATCATCATTATTATTTTTTTTTCCATTTAAAATTTGACATATGTCCATTTCTTTGATTTTTCTGTAAATACTATTTAATTGACCAATTTGACATGAAATAGTTTTAACTTTTCACGAAAGAAGTTGTAAAACAGCAGGAACCGATAAGAGTGTGATGCTCTATAAAACGTCATAAGGGTAGTAATGGTTCTATTAAAAGTGTAATATATATAACTTATCAACGTCACTTTTATTTAATTTTCATATATCAACACTTTTCGATATATATATATATATATATATATATATATATATATATATATATATATATATATATATATATTAAATTGTTTAAATTTGAACATTTTTTTGTTTAGAAATTTTAACTACAACTTATTTTATGTTTTTTATTTTTTACATGATTATTCATATTTTACCATATACATCTTAGTTTTGCTTTCTATAATTTACTATTCTAACATAAAAAGAAAAATCATAATAAAATAATATTATTTGTTTTCAATTAATTTTATATTTGTGATTAGTTATAGTTGGAAAAAATGTATCACCAGTTAAGAATATTAACACATCACCAGTTAAGAATCTCACTGTCTTTACTCAAAAAATTACCTTAAGAGTGTCCAAATGATGAAAATGTGTAGAATACATAGATTACTATTTCATGCTCTTTGATCCCAAATACATTTACACTTTTTAAACAAGAATAAACTCAAACCTCATAACACTCTATTACAAAAGTACAAAAAAAGAAAAGTCAAATATAAGCTTAAAATGTATTTGACTGGATAAGGAAGATGATAGACTTAAAGTTCATTATATAGTCACTAACATTCATCCCTAAGTTATTCTAGGTGATGTAGAACTTTCAAGACGTATTTTTTTTATCAACCCAATATAGTTACTTCATCTTCTTAAATTATTAAACTTTTTATTTATATATTACATTTTAACTATGCATATTTATAACCTATGATACATATATACAATATGTGCATGAGATACGATACATATATGCTGATATGTTTATTTTGAAAATAATAAGATATGACACATAATATATTTATATCGAAAAATAAACAATGATTTTTTAAATTCTCATAAATAAATTGTTTATTTTAAAATAATTATTACTGTTATTAATTTTCTTTTGATACAAATATAAAAAAAAAAAGTACGCAAGGCTCCAAAACTATAATCATGATTGAAAGTTATAAAACAAGAGTCTGGGCATCCAGACATATCATCATTGAAAGTTAGAAATTAAGAGTATCCAACTAAGAGTATACAAATATAATCATGTATGTGAACCAATCCTTACAATTTAAAGGCTCTTTCACTGGTTGCACTAAAATGACATCTAGTCCTTTTATTCTTTTAAGACAAAGCTTTCAAAGTTTATATGATTCGTAATCATAACAATCCAAATATCCTTCATTACGTAATTTGTTTATTCTTTTTTCTGATCAATATGAATAAATAAACTTTATTCACAAAAATTCATTTTTAATATTTCATTCTCAAGTAAGAAAATGGCATAAAATATTATGTTGTCGTATAATATAATAACATGAGATATTATTCCAAACAATAACATGACTTAATAATTATAATATAGGTTTAGTTAATTATTTAGCTTTTATATTTGGAATTTTAATTTGTTTTAGTTTCTATATTTTTTTATACAATTGAGTTATTATTTCTTAAATAAAAATAATAATTGAGTTTTTACTTTTATAAAAAATAATTAACATAGTTCATTGCGTTAAATTAGTAATAATATTATTTGAAGGTGTCCTGTATTAAATTATAAGTCTGTCCTGTATGAAAATTTAAGTCATTTTTTACTTTAAAATTTCTCTTATTTTGTTGGATTTATATTTTATATTTTTTACTTATGGATTATGGTTATAGTCATGGTCATTGAGAGATTGTGGTTCCATATGATTATTTGACATTAGTCTTACACATATAAGACCTTAGACATCACTTTTACACTAAAACTTTAAGACAATGTTGTTATGAGTCTTTATTTTTATATAGTGTTTAACTTTGTCTATTATATCCAATATGGAACTTCTGACTCACACTTTATTTCCAACATATTTAAATACGTAACACTTTTCAATAAAAAATTATTTAAATTTTGACGAAATGATAAACTTAGATTTTGACAAACTATACAATATTGATGTCAATCTAACTAAAATGACCACGTTGAACTTTTGACAAAACTAAAAACTTAATTAAATAAATAAATAAATATAACGAGGAGAAAAACGAATCAAAACCTAAAAAATAGTAATAAAGTTAGTAATTAAAACTTATAACATAACTTGCTGTCGCATATGATAATGAAAAGGTATACCACCATAACATGAGATTGAAAGAATACAGAAAATGCATTGTACTGGAGGTGAATGACACCCCACGCCAACCATTATTCGTTCATGACTTTCTGGGAATAAGTTAATGTATGTCAAGGACGGACCTTGCATGTGACGGAGGCGAGTCACGGTTACCCCATAGTTTATTTATTTTATTTTTTATATATTATAAAATTATATTTATATATTATTTTATTAATTTTTATATATATATATATATATATTATTTTTATTATTTAAAAAATAAAATAAAAGTTGATTGGAAGAACATTAGTTAATAAAAGGATTATAATTTTTTTTAAAATTTTTTCACAATGAGCAATCAAAAGAATGTGAGAGTAAAAAGAAAGACAAAGATATATAATGAGAAAGATATTAGAAATCAAAGAAATAGAAGAACCCAATCTCATAAATCCTATTATGATTTATATGGATTAAATTTATGATTTTTCCAAATTAATATAAACCCAAATTATAATTTTAAGGATTCTTTAATGAAATTGGTACAAATCCTAATTATATTTTTTATAATTTTTAAATTGTAAAATTTAACGGTTTTGTATTTTTCGCGGCTGTATATAGTAAAATTTGTAAAATTTTATGACTGCATCTTCAGTTGCTTAAATTCAATAAATTAGAACAATTAGAAATTAAAAAAATGTGAATCACAATGTAAAAATGATTTAAATATAAGAAATAAAGATTTTTTTTAATTAAAAAAATTATATATTAAAATTTAATTTGGCATCCTTATAATTTTTTCCAAGTTCCGTAACTTTGGATTCCTTCAAATCTTTTACTTTTTCGCTTTACTTATTTATTGTATACCGTGATATTTTTTATACTCAATAATAAAATCTCAATCTTTTAATATCTTCGTATTTTAATTTAAAATATTACATTATTTTATTAAAATGAGTATTCTTTAAGATTATTAAAATAACATTTTCACTTAATTATATATATATATATAAGTAACTAATGAATATTTTATGATAATATTAATATTTAAACTAATAAATAATACTTTTATCTACAACAATATAGTAAGAGATTTCCTCTGTTGTATCCTGTAACATCCCAATTTCAGCAGCTTAAAACTAATAATAATAGGAAGTTTCATCATAGTTCCAAAACAGATAATCCAGTGTACACGGTATATTAATACAGTCTTACAAAAGATATGACTATAAAAATATATCACTTATACACTTACACTAAACTAATAAGAATACACTTAATATGACCACTGCAAAAGCTCTCACCTAAAACGATGATTCCTCATCCTCCATAAGTGCCTCTGACATTGCAACCACATATGCTCCCACCGAAAAGGTGATCATCGTAAAAGGAAGCATACAACACAAGGCATAAACACAAAAAGCAAGGATAAGCTAATTTGATTAAAGGAATCATGCAGTTCAATTATAAACAGAAATCATGCAATCTTTCTCATTATTACCAGAATCATATAGACCACCACAACACAACACATATACATGACTCTAGACTCAATATCCGGATTATGTAAGCGACATTGGATCTCTTGGTGACGTGCACCTGTGACGGTTCCCAAACTCTGTAGAGTTTGGGCTCAAGAGGTTATCACCCAACCACTCTCAGGGTAAGTCCCCTTCGCGTTTAAGACTGATCGGGTCCAAAGACTAGGACCTCTTGCTACTCCTCACGACATAATCTGTTATGCTCTATCTGAGCCTTAATGGTTATTGGAGCGTTATGATACCAACTAAAACTGAGTTCTTATGTCCTTACATGCACTAAAACATTCCCCTTAGAATTTCCCTTGAAATCCTAGTTCAACCACACCTTCTCATATTCCAACTTCATGCAATTTCACCACACATATTACTAGTCATAACAATTCATGCATATCATAACTAAGTTCGCATTTTAACATTTAAACATAGCTTCATCCATTAGAAAAAGAGAAATAACATTCAGCTGTAGAGGTTCCCGCCCAAGCTAGAAGGTCTCGCCCAAGCGAAAAGGCTCTCTCGCTTAGGCGAGTCATTCTCGCCTGAGCGAGGCTCGAAACCGAGAACAACCCAAACTCTGGGTGAATTCTCGCTCAGGCTAAGTTGTCTCGCTTAGACGAGAGTGACTCTCGCTCAAGCGAGACTGGCTTGCCTAGGCAAGATCTCGCACAGAGATAGGGGATGAGTTTCTGGTGTTTTCGCTCAAGCGAGACTGGCTCGCCTAGGCAAGATCTCGCGCAGAGACAGGGGATGAGTTTCTGGTGTTTTCGCTCAGGCGAGAGCTGCTCGCTTAGGAGAAAATACTAGATTCCCAATTTGTTCTCACATGCAACAACCTAGAATTCATGCCCACACTCAATTATATACCCAATGACACATTCCAAACATCAATTCAGTACACAATTATGTAATCAAGTTCATCAAACATGGTTTATATGCGAAATTTAGAAGAATTAGTTAGCTTCCCTTACTTGTTATCTTGCTTAGACAACTTTATAAACGACAACGCCTTAAAAACGACAACGTTTCTAACTCCATAGGATATAGAAACATCACAAGAATGATCAGGACATATCGTTATGATCAATGATCAGCAGAGACTCATACTGATGATTAAAACGTCGCATGCAAGCGGAAGAGGGCTCGCATGCAACAGAAAATAGAAAAAGACTAAAAAGAGAGCAGAACTTACGCGAATGGAGAAACTGATCGGTCTAATTTGAAGAGCTCGCCGAGAGGATCAATCCTACGGTCTCGATTCTTCACTCAGACGACCTGAGAGACATAACTTCTAGAGAGAAGTCAAAGAGCTCTAGAAAAGTGATTTCTAGATAGATGATGTGTTTTAAAATAATGAAACTCGTTTATAACAATTCTATTTATAATAAAACCTTTTAATATTAAAATAAACGAGTCTCACTATTTTTAAACAAGTATCACTTTTAAAACACCATTGTCTTAGGTCTTACATATCCACATTTCAAAATACCAATTTTACCCTTAAAAAAATTATTTATTAAATTTTTAAAAATTGACTGTTACTTTTACAATTTTTTTTTTTTTAAAATCGTCTATCTCTTTTATTTTTCTTTATTTATCAATATTTATTCTTTCATTTTTTTTTGATTTATTTTACTTTATTTTTAATAAATATAATTTTATTTTATATATTAACTTAATAACATTGCATTATGATCACCTACTAATATAATATCATGTATATTAAAAAAATCATACACAACAAATGCGTGCGCTAGTAAATAATAAAACAAATATTTATCAAGTAATTGTCAATATAAGTAAGCTTATGTTCATCAGGCTGGCGCGAACATTAGGAGGATCCATTGGACACATATTTTTTGAATTTCATTACTGATGATGGTGTAATTCTTAAATCCTATAATTTTTCCAATTTCTAATGACAAATTCGTCTCAATTATTAATATTATAGAAATAGTGATGAGTTTCTTCTATGTATCTCCCTATCATATATTATTTCGATTTCAGTACCTGTCATCATATTCTTTGTTGTTAAATTGATAAAATATTCTAAATTTATTACTTAATATAAAAGTTTATATTCAGTTTTATTTAATTTTTAGGTTTTTAATTTATTTATCAATGATAATATATATATTTTTTATTATAATTATTATTGTTATTGTTAGAATTTTATTTAGGTCACATATATTATTTCAATATATGTTAGAGTCATTACTTCAAAAGGGTATATAAAGAGGATGTATTCTTGTAATTTAAGATGTGCCGACTTGACTTTTTTCTTTATTCTCTTTATTCGTGCAAGGATCTAGAATATAGATAACAACAGGTCGGGTCGAGTATGGATAGTGCCTATCCATAACTCAATCTCTAAAAAAAATTCACTCGTTACTCGTCCGTTTAATTGTTTTTTAATCATTGGGTACCCATTTAAAAAATAACCGTACGTGGATACTCACATATTCACGAATATTTAAAAAAAATATTTTATAATTTTTTTAAAATAAAGTTATAATAAATAAATAAATTAAATTAAATTTTAATTAAATTTTAATTTTCATTAAATTTAACCTAATAAAGTATAAATTTAATTTTTATTTCAATTAAATTCAACTTAATAAAACATGAATTAAGTTTTAATTTTAATTTTTTACGAATAACGGATACTCACAGATATAGATAGTATGATACCCGCACCCGGCCCATTTATAAACATGTATTAAAACATTCGTTACCCGTAAATATAAATACCTATGAATAAAAAACTATCCATAAAATTTATTCGCGGGTATTTTTGCCATTCGTAATATCTAAATCACTTCATAAACAAGACTCGTTAGAAAAATAAAAAATAGTATAAATTTACTTTTAAAATATTATATTTTTTTATATGTTAATTTTTTGGTGATGTATTAGATAATGTATGTATTATTTTAATATTAAATCCAACGGTGAATAGAAATGTCTTGAATATAACTTTTTGTGTTATTATTATTATTTTTAATTAATAATTATGAAAAAATATTTTATTAAAGGCTTAAATATGTTTTGGTCCCTCAAGTTTAAGTGAAATTTGAAATTAGTCTCTCTTTGAAACTTTAGACTAATTTAGTCCTCCATCTTTATATATGTGCGAATTTAGTCATTTTAACCAAAGTTTGTTAATTTTAGTTGACATTTCAAGCGTATTTTATATTAGTATTTGAAATATTTACACCTTTTGACATATTTTTTTTCTTTAATATTAGCTCAAATATTATCGTAAATTGTGTTTGTAACGTCACATAAACTTAACAAATTTTGTTAAAATGACTAAATTTACATATTATGAAAGATGAATGACTAAATCGGTCTAGAGTTTCGAAGATGGACTAATTACAAATTTTACTAAAACTTGAAGGACCAAAAACATGTTTAACCCTTTATTAAATTATGAAATTACAAATTAATGGATTTTATTAATAATTTAATATTGGAATTACAAATGTTAAAATTCAGTATTTATATTTCATAGTTGATTATAATAATTACCATTTGTGACATCCTATTTAATAGATAATCTTTAATAAATAAAACATCACCAAATCATAATATATAAAATAGAACACCAACATAAAGTATATCAGAATTAACTTTTTACAGTCATCTAAAATATACTGAAACAAAAGTATCATATGCACATAACAATGCCATAAACATATCACAAAATATAAAACAATTTGGCAAAAGGAATGCTCCACTAAACAATAAATTACAAATAACACAGTTCTTAAGAAGAAAGGATCAACAATGGGAAAAATCCATGGAGCCTAACTAAACCACAGCATCTCAACCTTCCGCACGATTACCAGAAGTTTTCACATCTGCTCACACCAACATTAGTGATTATTGCAAAACGAAAAATAAAACAAGGAACATACAAAGAAAAAAAGGGTAAGCTAGTGAAAATAATTTGGATATATATATATATATATATATATATATATATATATATATATATATAAGCAGGTTATAAACATGCAATTCATGGAGCACGTGCAAAGCATGTAATAGTAAATAGTAAAAGACTTTCTAACTCAATCATTCGGATATATGTAATGGAATCGAATTCACTAATTGCTTGCACTCAATGGTTGACGGATCTTGATCAAAAAGTTTGAAGGGAGCAAAATAATATACTCAAATTTTATATATTTAATTATTATTACTAATATTACATAAGTATATATAATTTAGTATTGGAATCCTTATATGTTTCTCCTTAAAAAAATTATAGTTATGAAATTGTATTTGATATGAAACTTATTTTAAATAATTTTTTTCTAATTTCATCTCTTTCCATGCGTATTCCCATATTTGGAAACATTTTCTTATAATAAGTTCCAAAAAATTATTATGAAACATTCTGCCTATAATTCAAAATAATTAATATGAAAATTTTCACATATAATTCTTTGAATCTTAAGAGATATTCTCTATCATGCTTGAAAATAGATGAAGAAGTAAAATTGTATTATTTTCATCTTCAAGGGTATATTCCCTTTTATCACTTTAAAATAAATGAATCTATTATTTTATTTTTCATCAATATACCTATTTTAAAAAAATTAAGACTAAAAAATAATTTATCAAAATCTAATAAAAATTTAAGAGACGTAATTACTAAAAAAATGATAATCAAGTCACATTTAAGAAATGGTTATGAAAAATAATATAGTACATAATTTTTCTTTTTATATTCATAAAAAAATAAATATACAAAAAACTCGTAAGGTAAAAAAAAATTAAATATCAAACTAATATTTTATTATTAAGGGAAAGGAGAGAGTTACTTTTTTTTTATCTTAGAAGAGAACGAATTAATCTATGTTTAACTTTCTATTTCTTGTTTAAAACAAAAAACAAAAAAAGATATACAAGAGTTATCAATGAATTCAATAGTGAGAAACGTGAGATGAAAGAGAACAAAAAAATATTTCAATAAATTTTATTATTCTTTATTATGTTTAATTTTTTATTTTATTATTTATTAATATTAAATATTATATTTTATAAAAAATCAATCTAAAAAAATATTTTTTAAATATTTTTTTAAAAATTTAAAAATTTTTGAAGGCCATTACTGCTCTACAAAGCCATTGTCAATTGGTTTCACTCTACCACGCACAAGGTTAGTCCATAATCATGTAAGGCCATTATTCTGTGAAAGACTAAGACCTCCTGCTACTCTCACCACTTGAACCAGTCTACTCTATGTGAATCTGACTGATCTTTAAAGTGTCAAGATGCAACCTTGCTTGCATCCTTATTTCATTAGGTACCCTATAAACACCACCATAAAGTCTGCCAAGAGACTCATGGAATTACGTCAAACTCATATCATATACATATTTTGACACATCCATTCTCATTTCATACCAAGCACATCAATTTCAGTTCAAAATATCTCATAATACAAGCAAAACATAATACAAAAGTAAAACAACTTATATAATAGAAATAAAATAATGAAACGCATCCATGCACCAGTCTCATTCAAGTTAAAAGCCCTCGCTCAAGCGATAGAAGTGTTCTCGCCTGAGCGAGAGCTCGAATAGTGGCACTGTGAGTTTTTTGCGACCTTCTCGCTTGAGCAAGATTGCTCTTCGTTCAAAACTGAAACTCCTCGCCTGAGCAACAACTTGAGCAAAGACTGAGGTGAGTTTTTTCTACTCTCGCTTAGGCAAGAATTGCTCGCTTGGGCGAGAATAGTAAGTTTCTCACCTGCTCACTCATAGAAGTCATAATTCATAATCAAACCACAGACAATTCATTCTCATACCCATACAAGTATCATCAAAGCATTCTAAACATGAAATACAACAAAAAAACAGGCAAGATATTTTAAAAACGTTAAAACCCTAGTTTCCCTTACCTTAACTGAAAGGTAACTTGAGGAGAAGAAAATCCTTATGAAAAAAGACCTAGACCTGGAACAACTTAAAGAGGTGGAGGATGAACGTTTGGTTAGCTCAAAGGAGGAACTCGCAAGTGCCCTAGGTAAGGTTCTACCTCAGAAGGGAAGAAGGAAGTGAGTAAACAGCTACGAGGGATCTGAGAAACAAGTAGCTGACTATGGACCCTTACTCACTAAAATTTCACTCATTAACTTAAAATAAAAGTGGGTCTTAAACCATTAAAAGCCCAACACTGTAATGACCATTGTTGCATTTACATGCAACACTCTTTACATTAAAATTGTTTTTCATCAAAAATATTGTAAAATATTTAATTGATATTATCTAACACTCTTTACATTAAAATTGTTTTTCATCAAAAATATTGTAAAATTTTTAATTGATATTAGCTATAACTAGCGAACACACATGTACTGTCATACTTTATGTTCGTATTTTTTAATTTTTAAGAAATTTAAATTAAAATCAATAACAAATATATAATTAATTTTTAAAATAGTTATTAAATATAAAATTAAAAACAATATATATATATATATATATATATATATATATAAAAAAAAAAAAAAGACAAAAAAAGAAAAAAA
>Ga0214543_1011753_pt1 | contig 12074 bp, 8 predicted proteins | sample CNSS2metaG_FD_160094 | JGI IMG/M metagenome (GOLD analysis project Ga0214543, IMG submission 160094) | Root nodule microbial communities from cowpea collected in UCLA plant growth center, Los Angeles, California, USA - CNSS2 | ecosystem: Host-associated > Plants > Roots > Nodule | place: USA...
GATTCTTTGTTCTTGCAAACAGCGGAGTGGTGGGAATGAGGTATTTAAAGGGTGCAATTACTTCAAATGGCTGAATGAAGATAATGGAGATGAAAAAGATGCTACCATTGGAAGACAAAGGAGAAAGATTTACACTCTGGAAAAAGCAATTGCGATTTCTAATAGATGGGTTAAAATTTTAAGTGTAATAATAGTGTTTTTGTTTTTCGTTAATGTAATTTTAGTTTGTAAGTTAGTTCAAAAGAGTTGTTGAACTGATGTTAGACTGACTGCTTCAGTAAGTATCAGTGGTGTAATGTTGTAATGAATTCTTAATGAACGAATTACAAGTTTGAGTGAACTGACTGTGTTCTATTTATTTGCATTTAACATGATTTGATAATGAAGATAATCTGGAGATGAGAAAGCAAATAATATTAAAGTGGTTCATAATGCCATTTCAGTACATAATATTGTTCTTCAAAAGACCTGAATATGTAAATAACAGCACAAAAGCAAGCTGTTTCCAAAATAACACTACTACATTCTAAGATAACAGCACTGAGTTTGTCAAAAAAAAGCCACTACATATTGATTTTCCAAAATAAAACAAGTGTTCCATAATTTCTTCATGGCTCCGTGATTGGTCCCCTCCTAAATGACAGTTTTTCTCTGAATGTGGTTGTTGTTGTTGGTTGAGGCACTTGAGTCTGTTCGCATGCAGAATTTTGGGTTGCTTGAGACACTTCACTCTGTTGGCATGAAGGATTTTGGGTTGGCTGATTTGTTGATGCTGGCATAACTGGTTCAGATGCAGTAATCTGAATTTGTTGACCACCACTGATATCAGTTGCCTGAGTTGGCTGATTTGCTTGTGTTTCTTCAGCAGTTGGAGTTGGTTGCTGCTGTGGTGGAGGTGCCTGCGGACAAGTATTTCTTTTGTGTCCAAGTGCTCTGCAAATGGCACATCTTTTACGGGTTCCACCTTGCCTGACTTGGGTGTCATCCTTCCTCAGCTCCCAGGACTCCAGCCTTCGTTTCTTTTTTGGTCTTCCAGGCAGCACTCTTTTAGCAGGAGGTAACACATCAGCATAAGATGTCATCTCCCACAGATGAGGTCCATTAACAGGTGAGGGACAAATAGGTCTCCTCGTATGTTGACTTCAAAAACCAGTGTGGGAGGTAATCCTCTGCATTCAAATTGAGAAATCGGATGGCAGTGATTGCGTGATAGCAGGGAATTGATGTTATTGCCCACTTCCTGCAGCTACACTCCTGTTTATCTAAATCCACCACATATTTCTCCCCAATCATAGCAGTATGGCTGACCTCAAATAGTTGTTGTCCAGACCAGCTGCATTGAATACAAGATATAATTAAAAAACAGCCATAAAACATTCATATTTAATGAAACATTATTACAATTAGGTGCATCAAATACATTTACCTTGGTAACCAATATTTGGTCTTTTGTGCTTCCTTGTCCAGTCTGTCTTGAATTTTTGGGCAAATAGAACCATGAAATGCATTTACCTTCTTTCTATTGGAAGCCCATCTCTGCATCAGATACATTCGAATTTCTTCCATCATGGTTATGATGGGTTTACTCCTGGAATCTACTATAGTGCTATTGAAACCCTCAGACATGTTGTTCACAACAGTGTCAAACGCAGGTCTTGATGTAAATCTGGACCTGGACCAGAATTTGATTGCAGGGAAGAAACCATTTTAATTTGAAATCAGTTTAAATCCAAAACAGTACTTATAAAAAAATATTTAAAAACATGCCTTGGGGGAATCTGTATGAGATGCTTAAAAGCATCAACATTCAACTCTTTAATCTCCCTCATCACAGCCTCCCATGCTTGTGGGTGTGTGGCATATGCTGCTTTCCAGAGTAGTCTCTTCAGATTTTTTCCAGGGAATTTTTTGCGGAAGTTGGCATATATATGACGTACACAGAATCTTTGGTCCACACCAGGCAACAGTTCTTGCAATGCTGGAAGCAGTCCCTGTAATTTTTAGAGCATAACAATTGATTGGTCAAATATTAAGGAATCACAATTAAACATCAAATAGCACATGGATATAGTTACTTACTTTTTGTTGGTCTGACATGAAAGTGATCTTAGAACAAATTTCAGCTCCTCCTAGGTCTTCTATCATCAAATCAAGAAACCATGTCCATGTTTCCTTGTTCTCTACTTCTACCACAGCGTATGCCAATGGAAGCATTTGGTCATTTCCATCTCTGCCCACAGCTGTTAACAGTTCTCCCCCATATTTTCCCTTCAAAAAACAGACATCTACACCAATAATAGGCCTACAACAGAAGAAGCTATCTTTACAAGCCTTGAGGCATACATATAGTCGTTTGAAAATTGGATTGCCCTCATTCTCATCAACATGGACTTTGACAGTGGAACCTGGATTTGACCTTAACAACTCATGTGCATAGTCATAAACACGTTTATATTGTTCTTGGAATGACCCATCAATGTTCTTGTATGCCATACTCTTAGCCCTAAAGGCCATTGATCTTGAAACACCAATGTTCCATTTTCTCCCAATTTTGTTTTTCAAATCAGTCAACTTCATATTTGGGTTCTCTTTGAGTGATTTTTCCAGCCTTCCACATAACCACTTTGAAGTCATCAAACGCACATTGAATTCCCTACTACATGTGTGATTGTCGATAATTCTCCTTAACTGCCATGTACTTTGTGGTGCTTTATAAGCACAATATGCATACCACTTGCATTTACCCTTGGCACCCAAACACTTCATACAAATTCTCCTTTTGTCATTTCTAAAAATTTTTAACTTTCTCCCACTTTGGACACCATAAGTTCTAATAGCGTCAGTGAATTCTTCCTTATCAATAAAGTACGTCCCAACTTCCCAATTATAGTCTTCCATACTTTTGGGCATGGAGAATATCCCAAAGTTACCATACCTATCTCTATCATCATCACTTGCATCACTATTTCCACAACTATCTAAAGTCTCGGACTCCCATTCCCTATCAGACAACCCCCTGTCAAACACATTTTCACCCTTTGGGTCACTTCCTCCTTCAATAGTAACATCAAACAAATCATCCTCCAATTCCTGGGTTTCAATTCTAACATCAAACAACTCATCCTCACCCATTACTTCCTCTTCAAAATCAGTTCAACTCCTCACTTCATAATCATCATCACCCTCATAGTCTGTTTCCTCACTCTCCACAGCATGTTCTTCATCATGCTCAACCTCCACCTGACCCTCATTCTCACTTGCACCACCCACTTCAGCAGGTTGGTCATCATGCTCAACCTCCACTTCACCCTCATTCTCACTTGCACCACCCACTTCAGCAGGTTGGTCATCATGCTCAACCTCCACTTCACCCTCACCCTTATCTGCAGGAGCTTCACCAACTTCCACCCCAACATGTTCTACATCAACTGCAGCCTCCATATCACCCTCACCTTCACCTGCAGCTTCCACCTCAACTGCAGCTTCCACCTCAACCCCACCCACCACAGCAGGTTCTTCATCACCCCGAGTCTCCACATCAACCTCACCCTCAACTGCACCATCCACACGAACTTCTGTCTCAGTCCCACCCTCTATCATATGTACTACTACAGGCTCACAGACGAAGTGCACCACATATAGGTGCACTTGACCATTTAGTGTGGCGATGTTCACCATGTGACATGCACCTCTATCATCGCTCAGTAATTCCAGCCTTCCATCCAATACAACACTTCCACCTACTGAATACCACAATTCTTTGACATTGACGTATTCCATTTCCCTCAAAATGGACATTATCTCAAAGTAACTCCATCTGTCTGGGTCACATGACAAAATATTACTCTCTCCAACGTATTTCAGTGACCCATCATTAACAAACCTTCCCCCATGGTGAAAAACAACTTCGAAATTTTCTTCCATATGAAGTACTATATTCCTATCTATATATACCTATCACATATGAAAATGCCCAAACAATCAAAAAGAAATTACAAACCATACCATCCAACACACAAAGACAGCGACAAAATGAACAAAGGGGGACCACACAGTAAACGCAACACCGTCACCGTCACCGTCACATGTAATGGGGGACCAAATGAATAAAGAAATCTGAAAGTGGAGGACCAACACCGGCACCGCAATACAAATAACAACAACACAAGAATAAAAGCACACAAAACAATAAATACATTGAACAGAACCCCAAAAATTACCACAATGTCAGACAAAACTAAAAACCCTAAATGGCAGTGAATGCCTGTACGAGTGGTTCGTCTACTGAATGGCAGGAACACATACCTTTCTTCCACCGCTAAACCCACGTCGCTGTTAAGGATGCTTCCGATCATGTACTGAATGCCAGTGAATGCAAGCGCGAATCGATTCGCCGGTCTCGTCTTCTCCCCTTTTTTGTTCTTCGAACTACACCAGTAACTTTACCAAAATTCCTTCCTTTTTAATTTTTTGCCTTCTACAATTAATTTTTACCATAACATTAAATTACTTCTCACGCCAACAATATCCACGTCACTAATTCTCTGATGGCCACGTGTTATTTTCTTGCTTCTCAGACCAACTTAAATCAGTCAACGTTAACCATTGTAACGGCGTCTAAATTATTGGACCCAATTGATGCACATCAACGTATTTGGGTACGCAATTGATACTTTTTTAAAAGCAGATACCAATTTGACACACTAGTACCAAACTGGGTACCTTGCGATTAATTAAACCTTTATTTAATTAATTAAATTTCACGGGTCTTACACCAATAGTGGCATGATAATTGTTGTTTTAGGTAAAATATACCAAAGGCAGAACTTCATCCCATGCACCAAGACTATCAAGCATTCATGTTCCCAACAAGTGTTCAAGTGACTGAATCGTTCTTTCTGACTGACCATCTATCTTCGGGTGATAGGCTGAACTCATATTCAATATGCTACCCAAAGCACTTTACAAAGATTGCTAAAATCTAGAAGTGAACTTTGGATCTTTGTTTGACACTATGCTAGCAGGTACTTCGTGTATACTCACCAACTCCATGATGTACAACTATGCTAGCTTAGCCACAGACATCCTTAAATTAACAACTAGAAAATGAGCACTCTTTGTCAATAGTCGACTATCACCCAGATTGCATCATAAGGGGTAAAAAAATCCATGACGATGTTATCCCATTTCCACTCTCGTATTTCAAACTGTTGCAACATCCCTCCGAGTCTTTGATGTTCCACCTTGGCTTTTTGACATGTCAAACAGACCGTTATAAACTAAGATACATCAGTTTTTAAACCAGACCACCATAATGACTCCTTCAAATCTTTTTACATCTTAGTCATGCCAAGATGCATGTCGAGACGACTCTTATTGTAACATCTCGGCAGGATATTATGAATTTAAATCATAAAATAAAGAAATAGTAGATAAAAGTCAATTAATGAAACTTCATTTCCCAAAAACGCGGGAAATTAAAAACTTTATTACATTTATAAAGTATCTCAAATTCCACTTATAAATTCAATATAAAATAAATCCATGTTCATAAACCAAAGATTATCAGTCTGTAAAATACATAATAAACAAAACCTCTATAGAAAATCTCCCAAGCTAGCCCCGCTCCGGCTTTATGCATCTGCTCCCGTGTACCACGTACACGATCATCGCCAAACACAAGCAGATAGGGTGAGCTAATATCAAACAAATCATATATATATATATATATATATAAACATTTTTATATCAATATAAATATACCAAAGGAATTTCATCCTTTGATTTCATGTCACATGGCCACTACCATATTAACCGCGTTCTACGTTTCTTAATGAGTACCTCAAGGTGTCTTGCTACCACACCTACCAGCCAAAACTAATGGAGCACATATGGGAAACGATGCTACGAATCACACTCTGTATCGCTAGGTGGAGTTCCCAATACGAATAAGCATTCATGACGTCCTAAGACTACCAAACTCGTCAGGTTGATACTGAGGAGGGCAATCTAACTAGACCATCCTGTCACGCCACAACGTGCACACTCACACCGACAACACTCGCCAACCCGAGGCACAACTCAAGAGTTCCTCATTTTCTTCTGCCACCCCGAGTCACAACTCAAGAGATGCCATTTCGAGCCACAAATCAAGGAATGCCATGTATTTAACCCCTATCCCGAGCCACAACTCAAGGGATACGTTTCGAGCCATGACTCAAGGAACACCGGCAAGCCGACCTTCGGGATATCATCGAAACCTTGTAGATCATGCACATCTGAAGCACACAAACACAATTCTGCTACAGACATATCGCCTGGCGTTGTACGCAATTCGCTAGGCGCAACAAGCTTCCAGACCGCTTGGCGGGGTACACGTACCGCTAGACGCCAAGCACCACAGTACACATTATCTGTACGGGTATCGCCTGGCGGGATGACCTTCACCGCCAGGCGCCACACGTTCCTTTAACCTATGGATTCATAGTTATCGCTTGGCGGTTCACATATTACTGCCAGGTGCCATATCAGTATTCGTGTAGTACAAATGTTTGTTTTAGGTTCAAGCACCGTTGCTCACACCCTCACTCTACTAGTCACTCAGCCAGCTAATTTGTCATGTCTCTGAACCATAATGGTGTCTACAATAGCCTACCCACATTCTAATTACCAAGTCAAAGAATCCTCAATCACATCATGTTGCTAGAAATCCTTAGCATCACTTAATCTCAATTTACTTATATGACTTCTACAACTTATCTGAACACAACCTCACCATCAACTGAATACACTAATGATATCATTCCCGTCATCATATGGTTTGGTTTATCTCAAGATTGACCTCTTCCATGGTTTAACAAGTGAAGGTTTATCCTTCCAAGCTCTTATATATTTAGGTGAACTCTTGTTTCTCATATCACTAGCACATTACAACAAATTCTCTATATTATCTAACTAATCACCCATAATTACAATTCCCACTTCTCTTTACATCACCCTAAATCACACTACACATACTGCATTATTATAACCTTCTCTTCCATTAAGAATCGAGTAATTCATACTTCTAACTTGCACCAGTCATCCCAAGGCTTTTATCCAAATATTATTTCCAACTCACAGGTAGCAAGAACCTAGATTCCCCGGGATCCCAGAACCATCAGAAATTCTCGAAGCCACGCAAAGATAATTGTCTCTACGATGGCGCCTGGCGGCAGGCCTCGTGCCACCAGCGGTGCATATAATTTTTGGCATCCCAGAATTGCTCCACCCTACGAGAGCTCCCAAATCTCACAAGTTTGTCTTCTCCCTGCCCATTTCTTCCAATCCTCACGTAGATTCACCTACATTCAGACTAGTGTACAACCCACACTCATTCCTTACCAATTCCCATTAGAAATCCACCACCAAATTGTCTCGCAGTATCAAACCCCCAAACTTTTCAACCCTAAAACATATTCACCCTATTCCATCCAATTTAGCCAACAATTACACGAAATTCAATGAAGTTTGACATCAAATCATCCATCAACAATTAAAATTGGCTTTCCCTGCGATCAGAATTATCCTAAAACGCATAGAACATCAAAATCGAGTTAATTCGACTCATGTCGCCTGGCGGGTGTTCACCACTGCCAGGCTATTCAACCAAAAACCCATAAACTAAGTTGACACACATGTGTCGCCTGACAGTCAGACTCATACTGCGAGGCGGTTCTTCATCTGGAACCCAAAAACAAGCACAAAATGATAAGTCGCCTGACAGTGGTTCGTCACCCGCTAGGCGGTTTCTGGAAATATTCTAGAAACACGAAGAATACACGAAATAAGCAGAGTATATGAATCCAATTCAGCATACATTTCATGCAATTAACAATACGAAGTAAAAACGCAGGGTCCAGAGCCCCTAACCTTGATTCCTTATTCCAAAAGTGTGTAAATCTTTGAGTTCTTGATCCTAATTGACCTTAGCTTGTGATCCCTCCTTCAAGACTCCTGCTCATCCTCTCTTTTCTCTCCTTGCACGCACTAAACACCCTCTCCACAGTACTAACTCTTTGGTAGCTGCAGAAAACCCTTTCTCCTCTCTCACAATGCTCTTAATTCACTTGATTAGGCACCATTAATTCAAAAAAACGAAAATGACATTAAACTTGGAGTTTAATTGTCATTCAAGGTTCATTGTTGACTGTTTTTCCAGCCCCTCTTGACTGCTAGGGTTTCCTTGCCCTTCCACATTCATGCCACAAGAATTTTTTGGCAAAAAGAAAGTTTACTTTAGTTCTACCAAGGTTTGAACCCATACCCATGCCAATGACAAATCAATGCACAACCATTCAACCACTTCATGTTTCATGATGATTCTTATAAATCTAAGATTATATTATTACTCAACATGATCAAGCATATTATTAAAAATAATAATCAATTAATTAACACATGAATGGCATACCTAGGACTTGAACCCAAAAATAAGACTTACCAAGAAACAAGTGAGGATAAGACTTCCTCATGAAATCCTCCATCTCCCATGTCATCTCTTGTGTTGCCTCGTCCTAGAGAACTGTCACAGTCTGGATCTCCTTTCCTCTGAGTCGCTTGACTTGAGAATCCAAGATTCTCACGGGCCTAACTCCTATCGTCGGGTCTTCGTGCACTTGAACATTGTCCTCCTCTAGCACATGAGTAGGATCCGCAATGTACTTCCTCAGTTCTGATACATGGAAGACATCGTGTAGGTTTGCCAGGTGAGGTGGCAAAGTGATCTTGTAGGCTGCCGGTCCAATCCTCCTCGTGATCTTATACGGATCGATGAATCGAGGAGTCAACTTCCTCGACTTGAGAGCTCTCCTAATTCCCGCTGTAGGTGTAACCCTAAGGATTACATGGTCACCTGCCTAAAACTCAAGCGGTCTCCTCCTCTTATCTGCGTAAGACTTCTACCGACTCTAGGTTGCACGCATCTGATCTTGTATCACCTTCACTTTCTCAATAGTCTACTGTTAGAATTCTGGCCCAAGCACCACTAATTCTCCATCCCACTGCCAATATAATGGTGTCATGCATCTCCTACTATACAAAGCCTCGTACGGTGCCATTCCTATACTGGAATGATAACTATTATTATAAGTGAATTCCACCAGTGGCAGCATATCACTCTAGGTGATCCAACACACAAGTCCTCAGCAAGTCCTTCAATGACTGTATGGTTCTCTCAGACTGACCATCTTGGAAAATCCTTCCACAAACCGGCTGTAACAGCTTGCTAGACCCAAGAAGCTTCGCACCTCAGTAACTGTCTATGGTCTCTCCCACTTCACCACTATTTCAATCTTCGCTGGGTCCACTGCTATTCCTTGGGCTGATATTAGATGACCCAAGAATTGTACCTCATCTAGCCAAAATTCGCACTTCGACAACTTTCCATAAAGTTGATGCTCTTTGAGAACTGCTAACACCACTCTTAGATGATTTGTATGTTCTTCCCAATCTCTGGAATAGATGAGGATATCGTCGATGAACACTATGACTAACTTATCCAAATATGGTCGGAAAGTACAGGCACTCCCTAGGGTGATGAACTCGGTCTAATGAATCTCTTCTCAAGGAGATCTTCAATCTACTTCTTCAGCTCAATTAACTCTATCGACGACATCCTGTATGGTGCCATTGAGACCAGGCCAACTCCAAGGATGAGATCAATAGCAAAATCCACATCCCTACATCAACATACTCATCCATCACATGTATGCTTCTGATATGCTCAACTGTACTTTTCTTTTCTCTTTGAGCTACTATCACATAACAAGTAACTCGACATTCTATTTCCTTTATCGCCTTCTGAGCTAAGATCAACTTCAGTCCTACTGTTTCTGGGAACACCACACTATGTCGTCCACAATCAGTAACGATGTGGTTGTTGGACAATTAGTCCATCCCCAATATCACGTCCAGTCCATCCATTGGCAAGCAAATGAGATTCCTCTTAAATCTGCGGTCCGCCACTTCAATAGGGCATCCCACACAAACAAAATTGGTGGATACCTCCCCAGATACTGGTGTCGCAATTATCAGTTCGCACCCCAGCTCTTGCATTACAAGTCCGAACCTCATCACGCATTTATTGGACACAAATAAATGAGTGGTTCCTGAATCAAATAATACCACCACATTATCACCACAAAGAATACAAGTTTCCTGCATCATATTACCTGACTGAGACACCTCGGGGCTGGTCAGAGCATATACTCATCCTGCTACTCTAGGTTGCTTTCCCACTGGTTTCTTTAGTGGTGTTCCACTGGCTGGCTTCTTGTTGGGAAATTTTAGGCGAAATATCCAGTCTGATCACACACATAGCACTTGTCGGTGCTACTACTGCCACCCGAGCTACTAGAGGGTTTTGAACAATCCCTCCTAAGCTGCTCCCCACCACAGTTAAAATACTGCAATTTTCTAGACAAAGTCGGTGGTTTGCTGTATGATTTCTTCTACAATCTAGAGTCTATAGTGGACTTCTGTTGTCGTGCCACCCTGCTGGACCCCAACTATACAGCTCATGTTTCATCCTGCCTTCATATTTTGTGCACCTCTACTCGGTAGAAACAGCCGAATAGAACCTCGCCAAATATTCAAACCTATCTATGTATGCCTGCACAATCAGGTTCCCCTACTGGATGGTTAGAAATTTTGCCTCCCTCTCGTGTTTGGCGTTGTCTGGAAAGTATTTCTCCAGGAATCTCATCCTGAAGGTAGTCCATGTCACCTGTTCCTCTCGGGTCTGCATAAGTTGTTGCATCCCCACCCACCAGTACTCAGCATCCACCACCAGCAGAAAGGTGACGAAGGTCAGCTTCTGTGCATCAATGCACTTTATAACTCGGCAGATTTTCTCACACACTCTCAACCAGGCATCCACCTCGTCAGGAGTGGCCTTGCCCGTGAATTTAGGGGGCTTACGTCGCATGAAGTCCTCCATAGTCACCGGCTGAGCGGACGCGACCATGGCTCTGGGTGGTGCTGCAATAGGTTGCATCTGATGAATCGCATGGGCGATCTCATTAGCTCCTACATTGTTCCTCCTTCTCCTATTGGCCATAACTTGTGCGTGCCACATTTTTAGCTGTTCAATTCACACAACTTAAGTCATGACTATAGAAGCAAAAATTAACATAAAAACACATCAAACAGTCACGCAAGCGTAACACGATGAGCTCACTCCCCACAGACCCCAAAATCATTTTGAAAACAAAGCTTTGATACCAAATGTAAAGTCCCGACAGGATATTACGAATTTAAATCATAAAAGAAAGAAATAGTAAATAAAAGTCAATTAATGAAACCTCATTACCCAAAAACGCGGGAAATTTAAAACTTTATTACATTTATAAAGTATCTCAAATTCCACTTATAAACTCAATTATAAAATAAATCCATGTTCATAAACCAAAGATTACTAGTCTGTAATATTCATAATTAAAACAACTCTATACAAAATCTCCCAAGCTAGCCCCGCTCCGGCTCTATGCCTCATCAGCATTGGCGGAAGAAGGTTATGACATAGGGGAGCCATGGCTCCCCCAGCCATTTTCTTTTTTTTTATTTAAAAAATAATATTTATCTATTATTATTTTATTTATATTAATTGATTTTTATTTTATTTTATTTTTATATATTTTAAAAAAATATATTTATATATTATTATTTTATTTATATATTATTACTTTATTTATATTAATTTAGTTTGGAATTTTTTTAAATTTAAAAATCACGTGTTTTTTCTCTATTATAATTTCTTATATTTTTTTTATTTGGTTTTTCTCTTTTGTGCTTCCATTTCTTTCTCTCGTTTTATTTCTATCTCAATTTTCACCATCATTTCCTTATTATTTTCAAAATCAAATTACACTACGACAAAATTGAAGAGTTAATGAACATTTTGGATTGAACAATTTCTTCTTTTGAGTAAGTTCATTTTTTCCCTTCTTTTTTTTAAGCAATTTGTTTTCCTCTTGTATGTGGCTTTTCTATGCTCTAGGCATATCTCTATCTGTTAGAGATCATAAAATCATGCT